>Ga0209700_100648_pt1 | contig 67981 bp, 44 predicted proteins | sample SiratroredBW_FD_187528 | JGI IMG/M metagenome (GOLD analysis project Ga0209700, IMG submission 187528) | Root nodule microbial communities of legume samples collected from California, USA - Siratro red BW (SPAdes) (version 2) | ecosystem: Host-associated > Plants > Roots > Nodule | place: USA... | reverse complement strand
ATATATAATATATATATATATATATATATATATATATATATATATATATATATATATTAATTGTATTATGATTTTTCATCAACAATAATAAATTTTATAATTAAGGAGTAAAAAGGATTACCTGAACCAGTATAGAAAAATTTACAATAAAGATAACAAACAAACATAACCATGGAATTTGAGGTACAACAACAAAAATTTTATGCCTGACTTTTACTAAGCAATAAACTTGGAATTGGTTTTAACACAAGGAATGGCATCAATAAGGATGTACAATATTTCCATATTAATTCTACGTACTTTAAGAAAAAGTAGTATAAATTTTTTATCATCATAAAATAATTAAATAAATAGAAAATATAAATGAGTGCTTCAACCTATATACATGTATTAATCTCAGAGAATTCAAGATATTTAAATATTGAAATTTCTACTATTTTCATATCTATAACATCCTAATTCTCTAAGATTTCTTTCTAGAAAATATTGACTATACTCGTATACCTTGTCCGGTAATAAGAAAATTAACAACATGCACAAATTAATAACTTTGACATGAACGTGCACAAGAAAAAGATAATATAAGTCATTTAGGTGTATATCTGGAACTTTTCTGTGTATACCTCTAGCCATCCCTTTTCTTTCAGTTCTAACTATAATGTCATCTATACTCATTAATATTACAGATTCTTATAGTCATTTCGCAAAACCAACCTCACCATCAAAACTATACCTGCAAACATCTACCACAAATTTTGTTTTGAGGCTATTAAGACTCAGTATGTTAGTCCATAAATAACCCTAAATCACTACACTAAAAAAATTCTAATGTTATCCTTATAAAATTCTTGCTTTTTCCCAATACTCTTCAATTATCATATTAATAAATATATTTGGACAAATACACCAATTAGATGAAGAGAATAATGTTCTATTGAATTTGCAATCCAATCAAGCCCATGATTTTAATTGTATCCAGATAAAGATTTCATCAGTATCCATTGTCTTTCATTTAAAATAATTTCATTCCTATGATACCACATATTACAATTATCCAAATCCCTCTCCAAACTCCATTATCACACTAATCAAAATCAGGATTAATAAACTCTTGAAAGTTAGACCTCAACTCATTTTGTTGTACTTTACTCATCCCAAGCCACAAATAACACATATTTCACACTTGGGTAGTTATTTTACAAGTAAGAAATAACATAAGTGATTCCCTGACTCTCTTTGCACACCACACATAACCCATAGACTATTACCTAACACCATCCCCTTCTTCTATAGATTCTCTTTTGTTGATAATCTATCCAGCAATAGTCACCAGACTAGATGCAGTGCAAATGATTCAAAATACTCTCTCGTATAACTATCTTCAAGTCTTATATAGACTGATTTGACTATATAAACACCTATCTCGTAGTCATACCCAATCATCTCTTATATCCTGAAGAAAGTCATTTAGTTGTTATTTTTTTCACTCAAACTACTCCTTTCTTCGTTGCAATTCCCATTTCCACTTATACCCCACCCATGAACCAGCCTCCTCCGTTGTTAAGATCTTTTTATCTAAATTTGAATAGACTCTAGGGAACTTATGTGAAAGAGGTACTGGTCCACACATTTATCTTTTAAAAAATTAATTTTTTTTTTTACCATTTTGAACTTTCCAACTAACATTTTCATCAAACCATACTCTTTTTCTTCCCTTCCTACACACCTCTCTAAGATCTTACCACCACCTAGATGTTAGGTTGGTTCTCTTCTTGTGAGGTGCAAACCTATTATTTTTTTTGTGTGTCCATGACACATACAAACCCAATGTAATCCATTCACATTATAATTAGAAAAAGGGATAACCCTAAGGGTGTGAAACAATGAGAGCATTGGCTTGTATAAAAAAGTGTGTGAACAACAACTTTGAAAAAGAGAGAGAGACAAACATAATTTATAGCTACTTCCTGTAGCAACCTATCTTGGTTATTTTGAATATTCAACGGTTAAACCTTGTCTGGTTGAGCTGCAATCTTTATTGAAGATTCTTCACTCATATTTCTTCAATCTGAACGATGAGACTGATGGTCTATAGAAGTGTTAGGAATTTTGTGAAGAGCTATTGTGTGCAAAAACTTCCTATTACCATTAGTCTCGGATGTTTCGAAAATCTAACAGTAAAATCAAATCTAATTGCTCTGAAATTTTTAATGGAGTCTTATCACCCACAATAATTCGTTTTGGACAGTCAAATTTGAAATCAGAGCTCTAGTTTGTTTTTAAAAAATTCATGAAAGGTAACAATTTGTCAGGTGACGAGATTCTTGAATCTTGTTAAATTTTATTTTTTTGATATTTTGGGTCATTGTTGATATTTTGAATCATTGTCGGTGATCATTTGAAAATTATGAATAATTGTATTTTTATGCTCTTTGATTAATTTTTGTGAGACTTGTTGTTCCTTTGTTTAGGTATTATTAAAGTATTGACCGTCCTGTATGTTTTTTTATATCTATTGACAGGTTTTTTTTCATATTAATTATTTATGTTGATTTATTCTTCTGATTTTGAATGCATATTAATTTTTTATTAGATTGATTAATTACGTTCAAGATATTTCTATATTCTTCTTATTGAAATGAATTTTACTATTTCTATTGCGTGACCCATCACCAGCTCATATCTAATGTTTTTCCTAGTATTTAAATTTTCCTAAGAGCCATACTTTAATTCTAAAACATCTTTCCAAAAGTCATGCTCACTTGACCTCGGTCTCCCACGTAACCAATAAAACAATATTGAATAACTTAATATCCTTCACTCCTAGCTTAAAAGTAGTCCAATTGATATGTATGGTCCATGACAAGCTTCTTTCCTGCACATTATGGATTTCATCATTGTGTATGTGTCATTAATTGTGCCAACGTGGTTATGTCCCCTTTACCAGCGCCCATAGTTGGCTTCTCAAGGACTCATTCTTGATATTGCTTGTAACGAGTGTTCAAATTTGGATCGTACTACCCCACGAGCTTCCAATATTGCACATAGTTATTAAAGTACTCAGATTGGTGGATGTTCCACAGGAGGAGATAAGTTTTCATGTGCCTCACATATTGAACTACACTCATAACCTGTCACATAGAGGTTAGCAACACAGAAAATGGGTATCCAGTATATTTCACCCTTGAGTACGCCACCAGTTAATTAGTATCTTAGTTAATTTTAACTTTATTTATCATTAGGCTTTAGTGCACATAATTCCTGTGCACTCCATTACTAGTATATACCAGGCAAGTCTTCTCACAACCTATATCAACTACATTGTTGGCAATTTTCTAAAATTTCAATGATTTAAGAGGCAAATTTCTCAAAATGGGAATATATCAATTTTAGTCTTATATCAATTTTAGTCTTACTTAAATGGGAATATATCAACATAATTTATTGAATGATTTTTATAATTCGGCGGTAATCAATTAGTAAGTTATCACAATAACGAATGAAATAATTTATTCAATTAACTGTCATAAATTTAAAGTATTGAAGTTGCAGTAATCAAATCTGAAGTGATGAATAGAATGAATAAAATTATTTATTAAAGGTATAATTAAAATGTTGAAATTATGCACTTAATCAGGAAAGCAAATTATTAAAAATATGTGCATATTACATATAATGTCAAATTAATCTTAGTGATAGTTCTTGAATTTAATTTAAATAATAATAATAAGAAGAATAATTTTAATTTAAAACAAAATAATATAATGATAATGATAATAATAAGAATAATTTTAATTCATATGAATTTAATTTAAGTAATAATAATATAAAATAATTTTAATTAAATTCATACAAATTTAATTTAGATGATAATAATAATTATCAAAAAAATAATTATAATTAAATTCATAAAAATTGAATTAAAATAATAATAATAATTTTAATAATAACAATGATAACAATAATTTAATGATTATTTTTGAAGAAATAATAATAATAATAATAATATTCTAACCAATTTAATTAAAATAATAACAATAATAATGATACTAATATAATATATTTTATAAATAAAAAAATATTTAATAATATAATATACCTATTTAGTGACAATAAGTGAATCAAGTTGCAGTTGCCATGTTTTTACTTATAGGAAAAATTAACGAACAGACACTCTAACCATTATAATATAAACTATTTATCAAATCATAATAATCCACCATCATCAATTGAAATATATTTGATATTATATTATTAAATGTTATTTTCTTTATGTATAAAAGTTATTATATTATAATTATAATAATCATTATTATTGTTATTATTTTAGTTCAATTTGTTAGAATATTATTACTATTATTATTATTATTATTATTATTATTTCTTCAAAAATAATCATTAAATTATTATTATTTTTATTTTTATTTAAATTAAATTCATAAAAATTTAATTTAAATTATTATTATTATTTGTAAGTATTTATTATAGATTCTAGTTATATAAAACATATATTTATTCCATGTAATATACAAGCTAAACTAAAAGTCTATATCTAATTTATAAGAGTTTGTATGTTATTTTTTTCTTCTTAATTTTTGTATCTAATTAATATGATAAGTAGCTAAATTTGTATTATGACGTTATTATTTTATTTACAATTTCATATAAACATTTTCAAAAATAATTATAACTAATTAAATACATTTTTATCATTTTCAAAAATCATAAAGTTTATGATTTATTCAGGGTTAGCTCAAGGCTAAAGCAGGTAAGACAAGTAAAGCAACCACTTTAAACCTCAAGACCTCAAAGACCTTAAAATAATATAATACTAATATATTATTATAAGATTAAAAAATACTTAATTTTAAAATTATAGTAAAAAAATAGTTTTGATTAAAAATTTAAAATATCTTAATTAAGGGACTTTAATATAAATATTATTTAATGACTTTAAATTTATATTGATACTATAAATATTATTTAATGAATAATATTTTTGAAACTTTCTTTTAATAAATTCATATTTTAAAAAAAAAATTAAACAATTAACTTATTGAAACTTTTTAATTTTTCTATCCTTTTATATTATTCCATTAGCTGACATAATTTATTTATATGTCTTTTTTATTTTCTAACACTTATACTTGTCTCTTTTTTTTATCCTTTCTTTCATTCTATGACTCTTTCACTTTCTCCTTCCTTTATCAATGACATAATCTGAGTGTTTGATTGTCACTAGACCTTTTCAATTCTAAAAATTTGTTTTATCATTCTATAATGTGTATTTTTGTGTGTGTCTATATTTGGAGTTTGTGTTGGCTTTTATTTCTTTTGAATACATAAATATTTTTTGTCCATTTTGAACATTATTATGAAAAAGTACACAAAAATAAAAAAAAACCTCATATTTTAACAAATAAATTATATATTAGGTTTGTAAAAAAAAAATCAATTTTTAATTCACTACAAAAAATACTAGTTTTAGCATGGGCCAAAAAACCACACAAAGATACAAAAGTCCACGCTATTGAGTCTGTAAAGCGTGGGCTAGACAGTGGACGCTAAAACCTTGGAAGCAACTTGAAATAAGCATGGGCCACGAATTGGACGCATATAGCGGCGGCTCTGCGTGGGTCGCTTGCATGGGCTAGGCCCACGCTCATAATAAAAAAACTTTAAAAAATTATAAAAAATCTTATTATCACTATTTATATTACTTACCATAAACCTTTTATTCAAGTTTTGAAGAAAGTGTAACAGGAGAGACTCAAACCTAAAATCTCTCAACACCTAGACAGAACCCTTAACCATCAAACTAGAAGAGTTTTTCTATCCTGTTACGATTATTGTTATACTTATTAATTCAATATACTTAACCATCAAACCACACTACTTGCAATTAATTAATTATAAATAATATTTTGGTGTATGAGTCTGGGCCACGTTTGGTTTTATTTTTTATTAATTTTCTTTTGCATTTTGCGTGAGTCTAGCCCACATTTTGCAATTAAATTTTTATAATTACTTTTTTTTTTGCATTATGTGTGGATCTAGCTGAGGCATAATGCATTTATTTTTTATTTTTTCATTGTGCGTGGGTCTAGCCCACACATATTCTTTTTATTTTATTTCTTTTATTTTTTTTCGCTTTTTGAGTGAGTTTACCCATGCATACTCCATTTTTTATTTTTTATATTATTCGTGAGTTCAGCCCATGCATATTTTACCGCCACTCTGTTCTCTTTTTTTTATATTTTTTTACGGGTTGCATGGGTTTAGCCCACGCAAACTGATTTTTTTTTTATTTGAAATTTCTTTTTCTCATATATGTGGGTTTCTGCGTAGTAGAGTGAGTTTGGCCCACGCTTCTTTAAAGGAAGGTGTGAAGAGTGAGAGAAAAAAGTTTCACGAGAGTGCACAATTTCAAAACTTTTGTGAATTAGTTTTGCAGTTCGGTGGAAGAAGAAAAAGAAGGCAGAAGAAAGTTGAGAATGACGAAGAGAAAGAGGACGAGTGATGAAAGAAACAAAAAAGACAAACTCAGTGACTTACCATATGTTATTCTTCTCCATATAATGGAGTTTTTGTCCACAAAACAAGCTGTGCAGAGTTGTGTGTTATCTAAACGATGGAAGAACCTTTGGAAAAGCCTCAATACTTTATCTTTCAGATCCTCCACAGCAATTTGCAAATACAACAAATCTGTCTCTCATGTTCTCTCTAATAGAGATTATTATGTTTCCCTGCACAACCTTCATTTGACAGTCTTCTCTGCATGCACTTCGTTGACCACTTTGGTCCTTCGACATTCCATGCATAACTCTTCAGCACAAACTCTTCATATATTTTGCCCTATGTCAACACCCAATTTTGTCTGGGCAAATAAATATTATTTTTGCAAATATAAAAAATATAAAAAATAAAATAAAAGAATAAAAATAAGAAATTAAAACTTTTTAACATGTGTTATTTAGTTTCTTTGCCATTTAGAATAAATAATGAAAAGAATTTTGACTTTATAAGTAAAGTTTGATTAAATAATAATAAAAATAAGATAAAATGAAATTTGTAAAAAAATGATAAAATAACAAAAAAAAAAGGTGTTGGGTCTGTCTTAAATAAATTGAATAGAAAAATTAAGTGAGCCCAATTGAATAAAAAGATGTTTTCTAAAGCCTAATTTACTAAGAGGTTATTAGAAATAAAAAAAAAAGGTTACTGTTTACACCTCCTTTATCTATTAATTGTGCTTGCTACATAAGCCCTAAGGTTTACAAAAATACATTGCACATTCAAGTCCCTATGTAAGTTTAGTACCTTAAATTCTTTAATTAGTGCGTGACAAATTTTATTTCTCATAATTAAATTTTCACCTTTTTGCCTTCTCACACTTATCACAATTAGTAATCATGCTTCTAACATTTAACTAACAATCATGCCTTTTGACATTTAAGGTAATCCTGCTTTTGACATTTATCGTAATCATGTTTTTGACATTTAACTCCCATTGGGCTATTCATGTTTAGTAGTTATTCATGTTCAGTGACTATTTATTTTTTTTATTGTCCTTTGCCTTTTCTTTCTGAAACCAAATAGAGTTAATACAAAGAGGATGGAATAATTGATTCTTAATTAAGAATATGATTGAGAGTATTATGGAGGGAGATGAAGGATTAACAGAAAAAATTATAAAGAACTGATTTTATTTTCAAGGAGAGACAGGAATTGAGAGATACAGATAATACATAAAGATACTTATAAGTTTATAGAAAAAAAGATACTGGGGAACAAAAATATTGAAAAATATTATTTGATTCTGTTAAAAAAATATAAAGTCAGTAGAAACTAGAAAAGGGGAAAGAAGAGGCTAAATTTTCAACGGGTTGGAGTTCTTCCTTTGATTCTGTCCTGGTTCTGCTCTTTTTTTTTTTTCTTCTTCAATCCTGTCCTCTGTTATATGTTTTCATCTGTATTTGTTGTGTTTTGTTTAACCCTGTGCACTGCATCAGTATCATTAAGTAATTAGTTTGCAAGCATTGTTAAATTAATTTTAATGATCACAATAAATTATTGTACTTGCTAGATGATTGCTGCTACTGGCACAATCAGGTGTTTGATATGGTTTTTGTTACCACCTATCCTGAGATTATGTAATTGCTGCATTTTTTTTGCAGAACTAGTATTGTTTATCTGGCAGATCTGGTTGTTGCTAGCACGGTCAATAAATCCAATAAGAAAAATATAGTAACATTAGATATCATTAACCCAAAGACAAAAAAACAAACACAAAACCCCAAACCAGAATAAAAATCCCTAAACTCAAAAACCACCTCTGAGTGAATCAAAAGACTCATTCAAAAGATCACCAAATAGACACCAAACAACCTTTCCGAAAAAAAAAACAGGAATAGTTAATCAAAAGCCGGTCCAAAATCAGTAGCAAATTCAATTCCAAAAAGTTAATAATCTCAACTTCATAACACATGATCGAATATAAGATAGCCGAAGTCCCAAATTCAAAAATTTCCAAAACTTGTACCAAAACATAAACTATTCAGCAATAGAAATCCACCCAAGCAACCAATCCAGAAACAGAACCTAAGGCAAAGAAGCCCCTGTTCCCAATTTAAAAAGCCTAACATCAACCACCACTATCTCTCACGAAACCAAATAGCCACATTAAAGAATAAAACCAAAATAATCATTCCAGAAACAAAGTAACTCAAGCATCCGATTATAATCCTTTCTGTCACTGCGAATGGTATTAGGTTTCATTGTTTATTTTTAATTAATCTTCATGTTTTGATGTTGTATATGTTTTTTTAATAACAAAATAAAAGTAAGTTAAGAAAAGAATAAAAAAAAGCCCCTTTTTTTATAAACATAAACTTTTAAAAATAAAATATTAGATTTAAAATAATTTTAAAAAATAATTAAAAAATATATATAATATTTTTAAAAATAAAAAAACATTTAATTAACAGTTTTAATAAAATTTTAATAATAAACAAATATAAACCTTTTCTTTAAAAAAAAAACAAGATTAAATGAAATTTCGAAAAATAAAAAATATCAAACTATCATCAATCAATTTTTAAAATTAGAACTACGAGATCCCTGATTTTCTTTTGGAAATACGTAGGACCAAGGTCAATCCTTTTCGGGTCCAAAAAATAAAAAATAAAAATTTGTCTCTCTTATTGTTTTGTTTGTTTATTGTTCATTCTTAAACTGCATTTTTTGTAAATTTATATTTATTTTTATTTGCTGTAATTACTATTTTTAGGAAAAAAATAACATTTTGTAAAGCCATACTTATTTCTATTCATTTAATTAAAGGTACTGTCTTAGGACGGGCGTTGTGGGATGCTAATACCTTCCCCACACATAATTGACTCCCGAATCTGGAATTTGGTTCGTAGTCATTTTTATTTTTGATTTTTCTATAGTTTCCCATAATAAGCTTTAAGTGGCGACTCTGTTTATCAATTTAAACATTTTTAAAAATAAGTTTGTGATCGTCCCGTCGTGATCCCGTTGCGACAGATGGCGACTCCGCTGGGGACTTTCTAGAGAGTCAGGCCAATTTATTTAATTGAGTAAAATCGGATGTGGTTATCTGATGTTTATTTTTCCTTTTTTTCTTCAGTTTATCACTTTCGTAAATAATATTTGTTGTTATTTATGTTTGTATATATTGTTTATTATTTTAGGACTATTTATGTTTATATATTATGCTTTTATTTTTGGATATATTGCATGCCATGCATTTTAATTTACAGTGCAGGAGCGTATCCAGTTATGTAAATAGTTGTGTGTTTTATATTGAACCCTAGAGTGGAAGACATGCTATCTATATTTGCTTGGGAATTTTCTGACTGTTTTGCAGGTGGGGTTTGGGTTTGCATTTTTCTCCCTTCACACACATTTTATTTGCATATCATGATTGGGGCCCTATACCCGGGTCTGTGAACTGTGAAGTTTAGAAATAGAGGAGTCGCGTAACAAGATTGGGGAGATGTACTTCCTTTCCTGGTCATTGTGAAAGCTCCAGCTAGGGTCTGTTTGCTTTATTCTCATGTCTATAAAGGTCATTACTGACTGATGTGGATGTATGGTAAAATGGGCCATGGCTCTAGTGACCTTTAATAGGAATTAAGGAAAACCATAATTAGGACACTAAGGGAGAATTTTGCACTCAAGGGTCCACTTGTTATCTGTTGTACATATGAAACCCTTTGAATCTTGAATAAAAGCAATTAACATCATTTTTCTTTGCATACATTACAAAAACAAAGATAGATATTTATTAAAAAAAAAAAAGAGAAGAAAATTTGTGAGAACAGGCTAAGAACAATTTTTCTCACAAAAAAAAAAACAAAAGAAATTTTTGACTTGTGAAAAAACATTAATCTCATTTCTTTTCACATACTCTTTCAAAATACATAATCTCATTTTTTCTTATATCCATTGCATTACAAACATTTTCTTTGTGGTATTTCAGTGAAAGTGTGGAATAGTCATGGAACTTAACGTGAAATCTGGATTTGAGAGAAATATTGCAGTATAAGGCTTGAAGAAGATAAGAGTCAAAGTGTTGAAGAGTGATTTGACTGTCCTCAGAGAACTAAGACAGAAGCTCAAGGCAGTGCAGAAGACTATATTCAGGAGTAGATATGGGAACTTGCTGGGGTTGCTGGAAGTAGAGGTTCAGGAACCTACCATTACTGCCCTGGCTCAGTATTATGATCCTCCACTAACGTGCTTCGCATTTTGTGACTTTCAATTAGTGCCAACTTTTGAAGAGTTCTCACAAATCCTGGACATGCCAACCAACAATATGATGCCTTATCAGCACTTGGAACAACCTTTTTTCATGTACACCCTATCTGAGATTATGAAAATATCTGTGAAGGATTTGAGAAAGGAATTCCTTGAGCTATATGATATAAAGGGTTAGCTATATGATATAAAGGGTTTTGTTCTAAGCTTCTTAGAAAGGCATTTGCGTCGACTTTGTGAAGAAGAAAGCTGGGATGCCTATATGGATGTTTTAGCATTAGCTCTCTTTGGAGTTATGTTGTTACCAAAGGCTGATAGTTTTGTAGATGATGCTGCTATCAAGGTCTTTTTAACTTTCAAGATTCGTGTTGAAAATCCAGTTACTGCAATCTTGGCTAACACTTACACAGCTCTTGATCAGTGTCACTCAGGGAAGAGAAGATTGATAGTTTGCTGCTTACCTACTTTGTTTGTTTGGCTAATTGCTCGTTTTGAAGAAAGGGTGGTAGGTATTAAGTGTCTAGTGGAATCAGTTAAGCAACATGGGCTGGAGACCAAGGGAGCCAATGAATGGGCTCAATGTCTTGCTGGTTTAACTTAAAAAAAATCCAAAGGCAGCCTGTATGGCAACAGAGAACCCGTCTGGTGTACCAGTCCTCTAAAAGGGTTAATGTACCACTCATAGGTACTAAAGATTGTATCAACTGCAATCCTGTGCTTGCTCGAAGACAGTTTGGTTACCCAATAGCAGGGGCTCCTATTTCTGTTGTTTTAGAACCTCTTTTCGTTCTTTATGAAAAGGGTTCATCAGTTGAGATACTTCCAAAACTTTGAAGAGCTTGGAATAAGATGGTCATTCAGGGGAAGGACACTAGACCTTGGACCATGGATAACGAGATATCATATGAAAGGTGGCTGGTGGAAAGAGTTTGGATGGTTAAGCTGCCCTTCAAGCTATGTGTTCTTGAAGTACTAAAGGAAGAGTTGGAGCAAGAACAAGAATCAGAAGAATCAAAAGAAGTCAAGCAGTTGAAACAGGAGGTGGATGAGCTGAAAGGGAAGAATGTCAGACTGACCAGTAAACTCTTTGATCTTCGTCATAACTATGACAACTTGGTGAAGGATCAAGAGAAGATTGTGAAAAAACAAAAAAGAGAGAAAAGGCAGAACACCAATCTCAAACAAGACCTGACTGCTTTCAATGTCCGTTTAGAAGGTTAATTCAACAAAGCGATCAGACTTTAGCTACAAAAAGACAATGGATACAATGGTATGAGGAGATGGAGAAGGAACGAAAATTAATGTTTGACCAGATTCATAATTTTCAGATTCAAATTGATGAAATGGAGCAATTGATAAGGGAAGGGGAGGATAAGGCAAGAAAGGAGCATGTACAGCCCTTAGAAGAGGAGGTTAATTACTTAACCCACGTTGTTCAATTGGAAGAAAGCTTGAAAGAGCATGTGCATATCACTAAACTGGAAGATGTGTTTTTTCCAGCTAGAGGCTTTGGCTAATAGGGCAATTGAAGATGTTCTAAGAATGTTAAGGGAGGCTGATGTATCTCTGACGTTCCGTACTGTACCAAAGGAAGTAGAAACCTTTTTAGATCATTGCAAGTGGCTGGTGGATTTGATGAAGGATATGGTGGCTCGTAATAAGAATTATATATTTAGATTTTCTGTTTGCTTTAAATAAGTGTAATAAGGATGTGGTGACTTGCAACAAGAATCAGATTAGTCTTTATTTTTTTTTTTTAAATAAGTGTAATAAAGTTGTCATTTGACAACTCGTTTCCTAGTAATGAATAAAAGCAGATTCGTGCTAAGTCTCTATGAGTATTCCACAACTTTTTAGTTCTTGAGTTCACAATCTTGGTAATCATCTTGCATACTCTTACGAAAAACATAATAATAATTTTTTTATAACAGAACTTATATTCTGTGCATTCATGTTTTTTTTTTCATTTTGCATATTCTTTTAAATAAAAGAAAATAAAAAATTTCTAAAATAAAATAACAGAACTTGCATTTCCTTGCATTCATGTTTTTTACTTTTTACTTTTTATTTTACATACTCTTATAAATAAATAAGAAAAAATCAATTTCTTTTTGCTAATTCTCCTGTAAATAAAATAACAAAACATAATAACGACTAAATTTCTGCAAGAAACTCACGCAAATCGCAGAAGGATGGAAGACTTGGGTGCATCAGTGGAATCTGTGAAAAATGATGTCAACCAATTGAAAGATCAGATGAGTCAAATCCTTGAAGCCTTAGTTGCTCTGAAAAACACTAGGGATAATTCTGCAACCAGAAATGATGAAGCTACTTCTTCCAATCCTGCGATGCTGCAGATTGGAGCACTCAAACCAATAATGTTCAAGGAAACAGTGGATGGCCTCCATATGATTCGCCTATTAATTATACTCCACCTTATGAGAATGTGCAAGGTGTTGTAACTCCTAATGTCATAGTTGACCCTGCTGGTATACTTGTAAGTCAACCAGAGTCAATTCAAGTGCAACCAAGTGATAGACCCATAAATGCTAGTGCTGGGGCAGCAGTCTTTACTAGAACACCATCAATTGTCCAAGTGACAATGGGCGAGGGGGCACCAATAGGGCCAGCAGTTCAAAGACACCTCAAGATGTTGTTGAAGAATCTAATACTAAGCTTGAATTCTTAGAGGAAAGACTTAGGGCTATTAAAGGAGGTGGTAGTTTTGGATTTGGGGATATTGCTGGTTTATGCTTAGTATCTGATCTTGTGATTCCTCCCAAGTTCAAGGTACCTAAATTTGGAAAGTACAAAGGAACTTCTTGTCCCAGGAACCATCTAACTATGTATTGTAGAAAGATGGCGACACATGCTGGGGTTGAAAAATTGTTGATGCACTTCTTCCAGGACAACTTAGCAGATACTACTCTAAACTGGTATATGCGTCTAAAACCAACTCGAATAAGATCATGGAATGACTTAATGGATGCATTTTTAAAAAAATACAAATATAATGTTGATATGGCTCCTGATAGACTGCAACTTCAAAATATGTCAAAGAAGAATTCAGAAACCTTCAAGGAGTATGCTCAAAGGTGGAGGGAGTTGGCTGCACAGGTAGAACCGCCATTGCATGATAGAGAAATGGTGACAATGTTCATGAGTACGTTACAGTCCCCTTTCTATGAACATATGTTGGGCAATGTATCTTCTAACTTTGCTGATATTATAATCATTGGAGAAAGAATAGAGATTGGGTTGAAAACTGGAAAAATAACTCAAGGCTCATCTACAACATCTACTGGAAAAAAGTTCGGGTTCAATTCTGGTAGAAAGAAGGAGAGTGATGGTCAGGTAGCCTCGATTACAGTTCATTATCCCTCAACAAATTACAAGGTTAATGTAGCTCTAGGGAATCAGCAACACTTTCAAGTCCCTAGGCCAAATTGGAAAAATGAAGGGGGATCAAACTCTAATCAGCCTCAAGGGTTGATAAGAAGTGTTGGAGATGTCAAGAGCCCCCTAAAGAATGTATTCTATTTGGTTTGCCAAATGGGTTACTTTAAACCTATGAACAAGTCAAATGCTTTATGTGGGTTTCATGCTAGTAATGGTCATTCCATTGAAGAGTATTATGGATTCAAAAATTTTCTACAGGATTTGATGAATTGACACCTGTTGCAGATTAGTCATCAAAAGAAAGAAGAAGAAGTGTTTGTTCAAATTGGTGAAGAATCGAGTATATCAAAACTTGAACCACTAGTGATACGTGTCACTAGAGAATCAGTAGTGCCTGTAGAAGTGCATCCTGTGGTGATCCAAGTTTCATCTCCTTTTCCCTACAAAAGTGATAAGGCAGTTCCGTGGAAATATGGAATTAATGTTCTAAAACAAGAACCTAAAGGAGATCAAAAGACTGAAATTTCAAATACTGGCAAAGTGACTGTGGATAATATCACTGGAATTGAGGAAATGACAAGAAGTGGTCATCTTTTCGCTCTTGCAGAATTGAGAAGAGATAGGAGTCATGAAAAAGCCAATGAAGAAGTGACTATGGAGACAGCCAGAAATTTCTCAAAAAGGAAAGTTCCTCAAAATAATCAAGAGTAGAAAGGGAATGAGAAGAAAGAAATCTCTGATGAAGAAGCCTGTGAATTTCTTAGATTCATACAGCAAAGTGAGTATAAGATGGTGGATCAATTAAATCGAATGTCAGCTAGAATTTCACTGTTGAAGTTATTGATGCATTCCACTTCTCACCGGAAATTATTGATGAAAATTCTTAATGGAGCTTATGTTGAACGAGGCATTTCTCTATACCAGTTTGAAGGTATCATAGTCACATCACTGCTAATGATTATCTTACTTTTACTGAGGAAGAAATACCTACAAAAGGGAGGGGTCATAACAAAGCTCTGCATATTTCTGTAAAATGCATGGATCATGTCCTGGCTAGAGTGCTCATTGACAATGGATCATCTCTGAATGTGATGCCAAAGACTACACTTGACAAATTACCCAGTGATGGAGCTCATCTGCATCCAAGCACCATGATTGTCCGAGCTTTTGATGGAAGTAGACGAGAGGTTATGGGTGAAATTGAGTTACCCATTCAAGTGGGACCATGTACTTTTCAAGTAACATTTCAAGTGATGGACATCCTTCCTGCTTACAGTTGTTTGCTTGGGCACCCTTGGATTCACACTACTGGAGTTGTACCTTCCACCTTGCACCAAAAACTCAAGTTTGTGGTTGATGATAAGCTAATCATAGTTTCTGGAGAGGAGGATCTACTCGTGAGCAAACCATTATCCTCTCCCTATATTGAAGCTGTTGAAGAAGCTCTTGAAATTTCTTTCCAGGCTTTGGAGATTGTGGTAATGATGTATGTGGAACCTCCTAGAGTCAATCCGTGCTTGTCAAGTGCATCATTGATGATGGCAAAATTTATGTTGAAAGAAGGATACAAATGTGGACAGGGACTAGGAAAAAATGGTCAAGGACCTGTTCGTCCACTGAAGTTGATTGAAAACAAAGGAAGGTATGGATTGGGGTATAAACCAACCTGGGAAGATAAGAAGAAGATGATAGAGGAAAAGAAAGAAAGAAACATAGCTAAGCTAAGAGGCTACAAGCTAAAAGAAAAGGGAATTACCTTATACGACATAAAGCAGACTGTTTGAAGTTCTGGATGGATCAATTCTGACCAAGTAGCAATGACTAAAGAAATGCTAGAAGATGAAGAGCTGAGTCTTGTGCACCCTTGTCTTCCTGATGCACAAATTAATAATTGGGAGTTCAAAGATTTACCTATGGTGTATACCACTGAAGAGATGTAATCTTTTAATGTTTTGGTTGTTTTTCCTTTAAAATAAAGTTACTTTGGCTTAAAACCCTATGTTTGGAATTTAAGTAATAATATCAGTTTGCATAATAAATTCATATTTTTCATATTTTCTTTTTTCTGCATATTTATTTTTGTATATAATTGCAGATGCGATGATTTCGAAAATTCAAAAATTTTGTGTCCAAATTTTTCCCTCCCTGTTGATGATACGAAAAATGATTATGATGAAGACTGCGAGACCCCTCCAGAATTGTTGTGATTAGTGGAACAAGAAACAAAAAAAAATAAGACCACATCAGGAGGAGATAAAGATAATTAATTTAGGAGAGGAAGGAGAAGAGAAGCAAGTCAAGATTGACACCACTATGACAGAAGAAATGCAAGAGCAGTTGCATACTCTTTTGCAAGAATTCATGGATGTTTTTGCCTGGTCTTATCAAGATATGCCTGGTCTAGATCTTGATATAGTACAACTTAAATTACCTCTAAAACCTGAATGTCCTCCAATCAAGCAGAAATTAAGAAGAATGAAACCTGAAATGACATTAAAAATAAAAGAAGTTGAAAAACAATTTAATGCGGGTTTTCTGGCAGTTGCCAAATACCCCCAATGGGTGGCAAATGTTGTGCCTGTACCCAAGAAAGATGGAAAAGTACGAATGTGTGTAGATTATCGGGATTTGAATAGAGTCAGTCTGAAAGATGATTTTTCACTTCCCCATATTGACACCTTGGTGGACAACACTGCTACCTCTTCATTGTATTCATTCATGGATGGATTCTCTGGGTATAATCAAATCAAGATGGCACCTGAAGATATGGAGAAAACTACCTTCATCACTTTACGGGGAACTTTTTGTTATAAAGTAATGTCTTTTGGGCTTAAAAATGTTGGAGCAACATATCAGAAGGCCATGGTTACTCTTTTCCATGACATGATGCATAAAGAGATCGAAGTGTATGTCGACGATATGATCGCCAAATCCAAATCTAAGGAAGAGAATCTCGTTAATTTGAGAAAGCTATTCGAAAGACTAAGGAAGTTCAAGCTTAGATTAAATCCGGCAAAATGTACTTTTGGTGTGAGATATGGAAAGCTTCTAGGTTTCATTGTGCGTCAAAAGGGAATTGAAGTTGACCCAGACAAAGTTCGTGCAATTCTAAAAATGCCACATCCTTGCACAGAAAAAAAGGTTTGGGGTTTCCTTGGGAGACTAAATTATATTGCCAGGTTTATTTCGCAATTAACTTCCACTTGTGAACCAATATTCAAGTTGTTGCATAAGAATCAAACTGTAGAATGGAATGAGGACTGCCAAGAATCTTTTGACAAAATTAAACATTATTTACAAGAACCCCCTATATTACGTCCGCTAGCTCCTGGGAGGCCTCTCATTCTGTATTTGACAGTTTTAGATGGATCAATGGGATGTGTCTTGGACCAGCATGATGAAACAAGAAGAAAAGAGCATGATATCTATTATCTGAGCAAAAGATTCACTGATTGTGAACAAAGATATTCTGCATTGGAACGAACATGTTGTGCCTTAGCTTGGGTTGCTCACAGATTAAGACAGTATATGTTGAGTCATACTACATGGTTAGTATCCAAAATGGATCCAATAAAATATATCTTTGAAAAACCTGCTCTCACGGGAAGAATAGCTCGATGGCAAATGTTGTTAGAATATTGTTAGATATTCAAGTGTGAGTCGAAGTCCCACATTGGGTAGGAATGAGAAAGTTGAGCAACATATAAGAAAGAAGACCCGCAAACCTATTGCCTTAAGGTTTTGGGTTGAAGGTGGTGTCACTCCCTTATATGTGGTGTGGCTTAGTTCTCATTGTTTGAGATCTTTTCGGTGTTTCCCCCTCGGATTCTCTGAACAAGTGGTATCAGAGTCGTCGGTTTGTGGCCTGGACGAGTATAGTTTGACCCTGTATCGAAATTTTTCCTGATGGTGATTTCAGGCAAGCGTGTCCCGTATAAGTGTGTGAACGGCGGTACAAGTGAGGAGTCATAAGTAATATGCTCGGGTTGAGAATGCTTCCCGCTCGAGGGGGAGTGTATCAATGTGGTAGAGGAGGGACTCACACTTGAGGGGGAGATTGTTAGATATTCAAGTGTGAGTCTAAGTCTCACATTGGGTAGGAATGAGAAAGTTGAGCAACATATAAGAAAGAAGACCTGCAAATCTAATGCCTTAAGGTTTTGGGTTGAAGGTGGTGTCATTCCCTTATATGGGTTTGACTCAATTCTCATTCTTGTGAGATCTCCCCGATTTCCCCCCTCGGATTACCAACAAGTGGTATCAGAGCCCTTGGTTTAGGGCTTGATGAGTACAGGTTGACCCTATATCGAAAGTCTTCCTGATGGTGATTTCAGGCAAGCGTGTCCCGTATAAGTGTGTGAACGGCGGTACAAGTGAGGGGTCATGAGTAATGTACTCGGGTTGAGAATGCTTCCGCTCGAGGGGGAGTGTATCAATGTGGTAGAGGAGGGACTCACACTTGAGGGGGAGATTGTTAGATATTCAAGTGTGAGTCGAAGTCCCACATTGGGTAGGAATGAGAAAGTTGAGCAACATATAAGAAAGAAGACCTGCAAATCTAATGCCTTAAGGTTTTGGGTTGAAGGTGGCGTCATTCTCTTATATGGGTTTGACTCAATTCTCATTCTTGTGAGATCTCTCTGGTTTCCCCTCTCGGATTACCAACAAGTGGTATTAGAGCCCTTGGTTTGCGGCCTGGGCAAGTACAGTTTGACCTTGTATCGAAAGTCTTCCTGGTGGAGATTTCAGGCAAGCGTGTCCCGTATAAGTGTGTAAACGGCGGTACAAGTGAGGGGTCATGAGTAATGTACTCGGGTTTGAGAATACTTTCGTTCGAGGGGGAGTGTATCAATGTGGTGGAGGAGTGACTCTCACTTGAGGGGGAGATTGTTAGGTATTCAAGTGTGAGTCTAGGTCTCACATTGGGTAGGAATGAAAAAGTTGAGCAACATATATGAAAGAAGACCCACAAACCTAATGCCTTAAGGTTTAGGGTTGAAGGTGGTGTCATTTTCTTATATGGGTTTGACTCAATTCTCATTCTTGTGAGATCTCCTCGGTTTCCCCCCTCGGATTACCAACAAATATGATATACAATATGTTACTCAGAAGGCTATCAAGGGTACTGCTCTAGTAGATTACTTGGCTCACCAACCTGTTGAGGATTATCGGCCTATGCAACCTGAATTTCCAAATGAAGAAATTTTGTCTCTTTTTATGGAGGATGATGATGATGATACATGGATTCTATTTTTTGATGGATCCTCTAATGCATTGGCGCATGGAATAGGGGCAATACTTATCTCCCCTGAAAGACAATATATACCCATGACAGCTAGATTATGCTTTGATTATACCAACAATATAGCCGAATATGAAGCATGTGTTATGAGGATTCGAGCTGCCATTGATTTTAAAGTAAAGAGTTTAAAGATATATGGTGATTCTGCTCTTGTCATCCATCAGATAAGAGGAGAATGGTAGACTCGTGATTATAAGTTAATCCCTTACCAGAAATATATCAAGGGGTTGTTGGAATATTTTAACACAGTGACATTTCAACATATTTCAAGAGAAGAGAATCAATTGGCTGATGTTCTTGCTACTCTATCATCCATGTTTGAGATTAGTCAAGAGGGAGAATTGCCTATGATCAGGCTGAAGAGTCATGATCACCCTGCTTATTGTTCCTTCATAGAAGAAGAATCAGATGGCAAGCTATGGTACTTTGATATCAAGAGATACCTCAAAAGCAAAGAATATCCAGAGGAATCAAATGAAAATGACAAAAGAATGTTGAGAAGATTGACTGTCAAGTTTGTGTTAAATGGGGATGTGTTATACAAAAGGAATCATGATATGATGCTCCTAAGATGTGTAGATGCAAAAGAAGCAGAATTGATTTTAAAGAAAGTCCACGAAGGAACCTTTGGAACTCATATGAATGGTCATTCAATGGCTAGAAAGATTTTGAGAGCGGGGTATTTCTGGTTAACTATGGAAAATGATTGTTGCGTTCATGTAAGAAAATGTCATAAGTGTCAAGCATATGCAGACAATATTAATGTCTCACCCACAACAATAAAAACTCTATCTGCACCTTGGCCATTTTTCATGTGGGACATAGATGTTATTGGAGCTATTGAGCCGAAGGCTTCAAATGGACACCGCTTCATCCTGGTGGCAATAAATTACTTCACCAAATGGGTCGAAGCTGCTTCTTATGCCAATGTGATAAGAAAAGTAGTGACCAAATTCATCAAAAACGAAATCATTTGTAGATATGGTCTACCTAACAGAATCATTAATGATAATGCTACCAATTTAAATAACAAGATGATTTCTGAGCTATGTGAAGAGTTCAAGATTCAACATCATAATTTTACTCCCTATCGTCCAAAAATGAATGGAGTAGTTGAAGCAGCAAATAAGAATATAAAGAAAATCATCCAGAAGATGGTAGTGACATATAAGGATTTGCACGAGATGCTGCCTTTTGCTTTGAATGGGTATCGCACTTTAGTAAGAACCTCAACTGGAGCAACATCATTCTCATTGGTGTATGGAATGGAGGCGGTTCTCCCTTTTGAAGTAGAAATTCCTTCTTTAAGAGTACTGATGGAAGCCCAATTAGAGGAAGCAGAATGGGTTCAGGCTAAGCATGATCAACTTAATCTCATTGATGAAAAAAGGTTGGCATCAGTATGTCATGGGCAGTTATACCAACGGAGAATGAAAAAGGAATTTGATAAAAAGGTTCGCCCAAGAGAATTTCAAGAAGGTGAATTGGTGATGAAAAAGATCATATCAGTTCAAAAGGATAATAGAGGAAAATGGATGCCTAATTATGAAGGTCCTTATGTGGTAAAAACGACACTACTAGGAGGAGCATTAATTCTCACAAGGATGGATGGGGAAGAGTTACCATTGCCAGTTAACTCTGATTCAGTCAAAAAGTTTTATGCTTAGTATGATTCCATGATAACAGTAATTTTTTTTATATAGATTTTGTGTAATTTTGTACTACTTCATTTTTCCATTTTGAAATTCAAAGTTTCATTTGACAAGTTTTTGTTGTTTCACATGTTGTGGAAATTTTTCTTCAAGATAGAAAATATGGTGAGTCATTTGTTCATATATCATTGAATTCACAAGATTGCGAATAATAATAAAATAGGGATCACTCAAGCAAAATGCTTAATAAGAGTAAACATTGATTTTTCGAAGAAAACACTTGCATGCTTGCTACCTTTTTTTGCCTTCCCAAGATTTCTAAGAATTCCAAAAAAGCCTCAAAGTTCCAATAATTCTCAAGTAAAAGGATTTGCCTAAATTTTCGTGTTCTCTCATTTGGTTAGTTTCTGAATTTCTAAACTGAATTTTTTGAAGGGGCATTTGAAAAAAAACAAAAGTATGTTAGATTGAAAACCGGAAAGGGCGATCTAAGCAAAAGATATGACAATAAAAAATGATGATACGTATAGGAAGTCATTAATTTTGTTTAATTGTTAAACTCTTTGAAAATCAAGCGATCATGATTCAAAATGATATATAGCCATGTTTCTTCATCCCAAACACTTCTTTACATCCTTTGCACCCTCTTTGAGCCAAAAATAAAATTTTCTTTCAAAATACCCTAAGCAAGATCATTAACATGTCGGAACTCAGTCTAAGGTCCAAGGATGAGATTTGTCAAAGAAAGAGCATGTTAAAAGCTCCTAATTTATCAAAGAAAGAGTATCAAAAATGAAAGTTGTACATCCAAAACTCAAAAAAAAAAAACTTTAAAAAAAAGAAAAGAAAAGAAAAGTAAAGAAAAAAAAAAGAGAAAAGAAGAAAAAAAAAGTATAAAAAGGAAAAAAGAAAAGAAAAGAAAAAGAAGTATGATGATAGAAAGCTCAGTAAAAAAGGGACCTTGATTGTTTACCATATTTGTTGATGATCCTGGTTAAACCTCTCAATCCCACAAATAATTTTTGAGCCTTTATATCATTTTCTTTATAATTCTGTAACCATTGGCGACGTTACAAGCCTAATAAAGTCCATATTGATTGAAGAATGATTGCGCAATTTTTGATTAAGTTTAGCTTTGTAACCAGAGGACGTGACTGATGGCACGTAATAATAATAATAATAATAATAATAATAATAATAATAATAATAATAATAATAATAATAATAAATGAAAAAATGAAAAATAAAAAATGTCTACTAAAATGCCTTTTTCAGAAGAGAGACATCTATGCTTTCTAATCATACACACCCACTGAGGCAATCCTATTTTCAATATCATTGTCATCGCTCATGCTACACTAGCCAATTCAAGTTTTCATTTGTACCTTTATTACCCCAGTGTTGTCACCTTACCAAGACGAGGCAATCCTTCATAGCAATCTCATCATTCCTCTTGTTTATACAAATTGGGGCAATTGCAAAGTCTATTTCCCTTCATGACCAGCCTTTTATACTACCCTTATCCTCCAAGCTTAAAGCTCATATAATCAGCCTAACACATTAAAACTGGGGCAATCCTGTCAGAAGATTTGCATCTCCACTATCTTTTAAATATCTCAAACTCGCTAAACACTCACATTTTATACATTGGTTTAAGCATGCATCTAAGCAGTGTTTCCAAAAGAAAAGTTTATGGTTACACCATATTGACATTAGCTTCGAGTGATCCTAAATTTTCTTAAAAATGAGAAATCGATACCTAGTGAATTAAATGATTGCTAAGAACTTTTGATTCGGCACATTTAAATCTTGAAAAAAAGAAGACTGTGACACATTTTTTTTTACTTTACAACTTGTACATATTTTTGAGATATTTGTACATAAAAGAAAAAAAAATCATAATTTTTTTTTACATACTTTTTGAATAAACATCGATCATTTGTACATACTCTTTGAGTAGGTATTAAAGAAAATCTTTCTTTAAAAAAAATATATTTTCATTTAAGATCAAATTCATACAAACATGCATTTTCTTTCAAAATAATAAAAAAGTCATGATTTTAAGTTACATTCTTAAAAAAAATCAAATTTCATTCATTCATATACATTTTCCAAAAATAATAAAACTAAAAAAATAAAGTTTTATGCATTCATAAATGCATTCTTTTAAAAAAGAGATCAAAATCAGAAGGACAAAAAAAATTAATGCATTCAAACATGCATTTTCTTTCATAAAATTCACAAAGTTTCATGCATTATATATGCATTCTTCAAAAATAAGAAAAAAATAAATCAAATTTCACGCATTCATAAATGTATTCTTAAAAAAAACAAAATCATAAATTCATATTCAAACAAATTTCATGCATTTTAACATGCATTCTTCATAAAAATCAAATTTCATGCATTCATAAATGCATTCTTCAAAAAGAACAAACAAAAATTTGTCATGCATCCAACATACATCTTGCAACAAAGAAGAATCAAACTTTATACAAATCAACAGAAGATATTATTAGAGTAAGGACTCAATGTGGAATCTCTAAAGAGAAAGGACTCAATATCATATCTCTATTTGAAGAAAGAACTCAATGTTGTATCTTCAATTCAGTTTATATTTAGGGAAAGGACTCAATGTTGTATCTCTATTTGAAGAAAGAACTCAATGTTATATCTTCAGTTCAATTTATATTTAGGGAAAGGACTCAATGTTGTATCCTACTAGAGAAAGGACTCAATGTTGTATCCTACTAGAGAGAAGGACTCAATGTCGTATCTCTACTTGAAGAAAGGACTCAATGTCGTATTTTCAATTTGCATTGAAGAAAGGTCTCAATGTCGTATCTCCACATTCTACAACACAGTTGTATAGTCTTAGTGATATTGTCCGGAGATTTATCTAAAATTAACGACCCTCTCGCCTTAGTACAAGGTGAAAAGGAGAAATTAAAACTTTTTAACATGTGTTATTTAGTTTCTTTGCCATTTAGAATAAATAATAAAAAGAACTTTGACTTTATAAGTAAAGTTTGATTAAATAATAATAAAAATAAGATAAAATGAAATTTGTAAAAAAATGATAAAATAACAAAAAAAAGTGTTTGGTCTGTCTTAAAATAAATTGAATAGAAAAATTAAGTGAAGAGAAATTAAAACTTTTTAACATGTGTTATTTAGATTCTTTGCCATTTAGAATAAATAATAAAAAGAACTTTGACTTTATAAGTAAAGTTTGATTAAATAATAATAAAAATGAGATAAAATGAAATTTGTTGTGCTTGCCACATAAGCCCTAAGGTTTACAGAAATACATTGCCCACTCAAGACACTGACCAATTTTATTTCTCATAATTAAATTTTCAACTTTTTGCCTTCTTACACGTAATCATGCTTTTAACATTTAACTACCTGACAAATTTTATTTCTCATAATTAAATTTTCAACTTTTTGCCCTCTCACACTTATCACATTTAGTAATCATGCTTCTAACATTTAACTAACAATCATGCTTTTAACATTTAACTAGTAATCATGCTTTCTCACACTTATCACATTTAGTAGTTATGCTTCTAACATTTAACTAAGCTTTTGACATTTAACTAGTAATCATGCTTTTGACATTTAACTCCCATAGCCTTCTTCCTACATTCATTCATACGTTCAGGGCTATTCATGTTCAGTGGCTATTAGTGTTCAGTGGTTATTCATGTTCAGTGGCTATTCATGTTCAATGACTATTTATTGTTTTTATTGCCTTTTCTTCCTGAAATGTAACCATACATTCTTAAACCAAATGGAGTTAATACAAAGGGGATGGAATAATTACATTCTTAAACCAAATGGAGTTAATACAAAGAGGATGGAATAATTGATTCTTAATTAAGAATCATGAGAGTATTATGGAGGGAGATGAAGGGATTAACAGAAAAAATTATAAAGAACTAATTTTATTTTCAAGGTGGAGACAGAGAATACATAGACATACTTAGAAATTTAGAGAAAAAGATATTGAGAAGAAAAATATTGAAAAATATTATTTGATTCTGTTGAAAAAAATCTAAGAGTCCAGTAGAAACCAGAAAAGGAAAAGAAAGGCTAAATTGGGAGTCTTCAACGGGTTGGTGTTCTTCCTTTGATTTTGTCCTGTTCTGCTCTTTTTTTTTTTTCTTCTTTAATTTTGTCCAGATTCTGCTCTGTTATATGTTTTCATCTGTATTTGTTGTGTTTTTGTTTAACTGTGCACTGCATAAGTATCATTAAGTAATTAGGTTGAAAACATTGTTAAATTAATTTTAATGATCACACTAAATTATTGTATCTGCTATATGATTGCTGCTACTGGCACGATCATATAGGTGTTATGGTTGCTATTACACACCGATCCTGAGATTATCTAATTGCTACATTTTTTTACACAACTAGTATTATTCATCTGACATATCTGGTTCCAATAAGAAAGATATAGTAACATTATATATCATTAGCCCAGAGACAGAAAACAAACACAAAACCCCAAACTAGAATCAAAAATCCCTAAACTCAAAACCTACCTCAGAACTCAATGAATCCAAAGATTCACTCAAAAAAGAACACCAAAGACACCAAACAGCCTTTCCGAAAAAAAGAACAGGATTAGTTAATCAAAAGCCGGTCCAGAATCAATAGCAAATTCAATTCTAGAAAGTTAATAATCCTAACTCCATAACACATGATCGAATATACGATAGCCGAAGTCCCAAATTCGAAAATTTCCAAACCTTGTACCAAACAATAAACTATTCAGCAATAGAAATCCACCCAAGCAACCAATCCAAAAACAGAACCCTAAGTCAAAGAAGCCTAACATCAACAACCACTATCGCTCACGGAACCAAATAGCCACAGTAAAGAATAAAACCAAAATAATCATTCCAGAAACAAAGTAACTCAAGCATCCGATTATAATCCTTTCTAACACTGCGTAGTGTATTAGGTTTCATTATTTATTTTTAATTAATCTTTCTGTTTTTATGTTGTATATGTTTTTTTAATAACAAAATAAAAATAAGTTAGGAAAAGAATAAAAAAAAAACCCATTTTTTATAAACATAAACTTTTAAAAATAAAATATTAGATTTAAAATAATCTTAAAAAATAATTAAATAATATATATAACATTTTTAAAAATAAAAAAACATTTAATTAACTGTTTTAATGAAATTTTAATAATAAAAAAATATAAACTTTTTCTTAAAAAAAAAGATTAAATGAAATTTCGAAAAATAAAAAATATCAAACTATCATCAATCAATCTTTAAAATTAGAACTACGTGATCCTTGATTTTCCTTTGGAAATACGTAGGAACAACGTCAATCCTTGTCGGGTTCAAAAAATAAAAAATAAAAATTTGTCTCCGTTATTATATTGTTTGTTTATTGTTCATTCTGCATTTTTGTAAATATATATTTATTCTTATTTGTTGTAATTACTATTTTTAGAGAAAAATAACAATTTGTAAAGCCACACTTATTTCTATTCATTTAATTAAAGGTACTGTCTTAGGACGGGCGTTGTGGGGTGCTAATATCTTCCCCGCACATAATCGACTCCCGAATTTTGAATCTGGTTCGTAGGCATTTTTATTTTTGGTTTTTCTATAGTTTTTCCATTTTTATTTTTGGTTTTTCTATAGTTTTCCCATAATAAGCTATAAGTGACGACTCCGTTTATCAATTTAAACCTTTTTTAAAATAAGTTTGTGATCACCCGTCATGATCCGGTTGTGACACCCTAGCCTTTCCACTTTGAAACTCGACAACATGCTCAACATGCTCCACTGTTACACTTTTGTACCTAAGATATTATGCCTTCTGTTCCTAATCTCAGTTACATCACACTTTGAAATTATCACTTTTCTATTTGTTATGAACTCTCCAGTACTTGCAATCTTCCTTTTGAAGAAGTAAAAATCCACAGTAGAGTCTTTCATCATCATAGATTGGTTACGAATGTTTTCTAAACGTTGACACTTTGTTCTAGTACAGTCTATACAATAATGAAGGTAGGATACTTTATTTTGTTTTCATTATTAATTTTTTCATTGTTCAATATCTCACATTTTAAAAGATTTATGCTAAAAGTTTCTAATTTTCACTCTAATCATATAGGATTTATATCTGGGTAGATTGGAAATTGAATCTCTCCACTTTCCTATATTGGAATTAATCAAAGTGGATATGAATCCCATGATGATATCTGAGGATGAAGTAGTGGAATACTTAGTACAAAATTGTGAATCAGAAAGTGTTGATGTCATGGAGTGTTGAAAGTCATGGCCATATCCACCTCATGCTTTCTTCGTAGCTTTATATTTTAATTGTTTTGTCTACGGTGTTTTGATACTTTGGTTTTCACATATGATAAACTTGAAGAAACCAATCAGTGTGGAGAATGCATTGTATTTTGTGTGGTCACTGCAATCTGTACTTTTATTAAATTGTTTGTTTCATAATATTTCTTATTTGTAATTTACTATATGAAATTTAATTAATATGAATACAGCTCATCAGTTTGTTTATAATATTTCAATAAAGTAATTACATTTTTACTCCTTATAATTCATGATAATACTGGTTTTCAAAAAGTTCTTTTAGTTTTATGGAGTTAAAATCACTATTATAATTCATAAGTACTGATTTTGACGAACCAATAAAATGAATTTCTTAAAACTAATTTTAGTTACTCAAATTTAATGTTTAGATATTAAAATATTATTTTATTAAATTTAATGATTATAAAATTATTTTTTTAATTAGAATAATTGAAAGGAGTTCATTCCAAATATTAGAGACTAAAATCATAATTTTTTTTATCCAAATTCTCTTAAAATAATTTTATTTTTTAATTTTAATATATATAACAACGATTATAAGTTAAATATAGAAATATCATATTTGTGATATAGCAATCAATCGAGAGATTTGGTTATTTATGTATAGACATTATGTCATATTTATATCTGGTAGAAAATAATTAGGGTTACAAATGAGGTTGTTTATATTAGAAAATGATTGCTATAATTTTGCACAATAGGTTGTATATATAAGAAGCTTGTACTAATCAAAATGGAGGTCAATAAACTATTTCTTATTATGGTATCAGAGCAAGTCAAGCTTTGATACCCAACAAACACAAAAGGACAGAGGAAGACCTGAGAAACCATGGTTGTAGAATCCTCAGAAGGAGGCGTGAAGAAGAATTACTAATCATACGACTTCTACGTGAGTGATAATCCAGGAAGCATAATCACGCAAGTGCAATTACGTGAGGAGAATTATAACGAATGGGTCAGGGCTGTGAAGATTTGACTTTGAGCTCGGAGAAAGTGGGAATTCATTGACGGAACCCACACGGAATCAGAAAATGATGCATATGAACTCAAGGATTGGTGGACAGTCCAATTCATGATTGTTTCGTGAATTTTAAATACAATTGAGCTGAGCATACTAACCACTATGGCACATGCGCAGAACGTGAAGACACTATGGGAGGACATCAGAGAATGTTTTTCTATTGTGAATGAGCCCCAGATACAACAACGGAAGGCAAATTTAACAAAATGTAAACAAGAGGATATGCCCATGGCTGTGTACTATGGGAAACTAACGGTGCTTTGGAATGAACTCGCAAACTGTGATCAGAGTCCCAAATGCACGTGTGGTGGATGCAAGTTTTCAATTCGCACATAACTTGAGAAACAAAGGGAAGAAGAAAAGGTTCACCAACTTCTCATGGGACTTGATGATGCTACCTACACTACTATGAGGTGGAGTATCCTAGCAATAGATCCCTTATCTTCACTGAATTGATTGTGCGCTAAGTTGATACAAGAGGCAAGAGTGAAGACGATTACTAAGTTAGTGGATGAAAGGGGATTGGTCGTGGGTCTTGCAGCACAAGTAGGCAACAAGGCTAGAGAGAGAGGTGAACGTGTTGTGACGTGCTCCAAATGCCAAAAAAATTGAGATGACTTGAAAGAGTGTTTTGAAGCAGTGGGTTACCCCGGGTTACACCAAGTGGTGGAGTGACTGACAAAGGCATGAAAGGAGAGTTCTGAAAGGTATGTGCAATCAAGGAACTCAAGCACATGTTAATGTGGCATGCACTCGAGTAAGTAGCAGACATTTGAACAACCTAAAAGAAAAGAATCTTGATATGACAAGTTTGATCACCCAGTAGTGGAAGGTATTGGTAGATATCTTTTATTAATGAGTATAACGGTTTTATTGAACTTGATAAGAATTATCTTTTATTTAAATTGTTAAGACTATTTATTGTTGTAAACCATTATTATTTATTGCTCAATTAACTAAAATTTTATTAGTCAATATGATAGAGACTATCTTTTAATAAAAGGTGAATTAAAACATTTTAATTGATATGTTTTATGATTATTGTTTTTGTCAATGTCTATTATCATTATTATTTTTTTATTATTGACATCAATGTTATCTCTTTCTAATTTAAAATGTTGATTAAGAATTTTTAACTTAGATCAATAGAATTGTTTTACATTTAGTCGGTGATAATTGAAATACTTTATTTAAAAGAGAAAATTAAAATTCAATAAATTTAAAATAACTTATCAAATCAAATATTTAAAATTGAAAGAGTTTAAAATGACGTCAATTCAAATTTGATATATTTGAATATCTACAAAATTAGGAAATTCAATATCCAAACACAAAGTTAAATTTTCTCTACACAGGAATATTTGTTCCCATTTCTTACGATAGTAAAAGAAAGTAAGTATTGATTTGTTCCCTAAATTATTATATTTGATATTTTATATTTATGCTATAATTTGAAATTATATATTTATATGATAATAATCAACGTGTAATTAATAATAACGTCATTAGCATTATGTAAGATATATACAATCATGTCTATAATAATTATGAGATTTAATGGTGATTTAATACTGATTTGTAAGAAGAATATGAGAGTTTTCTATATATTCAACCCTTGTGTTTGTTTGTTCATTCCTGAATTCTCACAAATTATCTATCTTTCCTTTCATACTCTTTCTTTCTTTTCTCCTTCTTTCTCTTTTGTTATCTAAAAGTTTACTTTTGCTTCAGGAAAAATCTTGCTGAGGTTAGACTTTAATCACTTTAGATACTTTCTTGTCCATCATGATTTTCTTCATTGTTCAGTTATTATTTCCTCTAACCTTTTTTCATGATTTGTTGTAAAATCCAATTCTTGAATTAGTTGTCTGTTTGATTTTTGTTCTTTGATCTTAACCTATGATTCAAAGTTTTGCTTTGTTGATCAATTTCTATAGGTGCTTGCTTCAGAATATGGGTCGTCCAAAATTGATCTTGAAACCCATCACAAACGGGAGATAACGTGATTTGGCTCTGATGAAAAGAAAGAAGGAACTAGTGAAGACAATATCTGAATTTTGTAGAGGGTGTGGAGTGAAAGCTTGCTTGATTATATATGATGGCAAAGGTGATTCTCCACCATTGACTTGGCCCCAAGACCCCATTGAGATGTACTCCATCATCCAAAGGTACGAGAGCATAATGTATGAGAAAATTCCTAAGAACTTGATCTCAAAAACTTTTTTGAGATTAGGAAGAACATGGTTGACAGTGAGATTTCCAAAGTTCAAAAAGAGATTGTTGAGATCAAATATCCAACTTGGCATCCATTCTTCAACTATCTTGGTCCTGAAGAATTGAAGAATTTCATTTCTAGAGTGGACATGAAGCTTGAAGCTTGTAATCAACGAAAAGAAATGTCCGAATGCAAGAAACGAAATGAAGACCATTTCAATTCCAAGCAATGTCAGATTCAACCAGAATGTGTTGCTCCAAACCCAAGCCAACTGTTTTTCATGCAGGATATCTTCCAATACCAACTTCTTCTTGCTCCAATGATGTCAATTAATGGTAACCTTGTACCATCTTTTCAACACAATTTTAACAAAGGTTCTAGTTCTCAATCCCAGAAGCTTAACTTCGATGCAAATCTTATGCAATTGGAGGCAGAGAACGGAGTGGTGGTGGATCAAATCAGTGAAATTGTTGTGCCACTAGAACATGCATGCCAAATTGATGTGTTTAAAGATCCTTCAAATAAGGGTGATGTGCCTTGTGATCTACTTGATGAGTCTTTCAATATTTTTAACCAACTTTAGTGAAATACAAAGCTTGAATCCAGATTGGGGGAATTATCAACATGCTGCACATGTGATTGGAGGAAGTATCTCAACAATGAATGGTGATGTTACTACTTATGATACAAATTTTCATGGAAATGAATACAATCCAGAGTCCTTCTTCGCAATTTCAACGAAGTTATGCAATCCTATAACTATGATGCTTCATAGCAGAAAAAATGGTTTTCAACAAGAGAATCTGCAGCAAATGGTAACCTTGCCACCACTTTTACCATCAGTAGATAGATATCAGATAGATCACCACAACAGATAGCTTCAAAATCTGTTATCTAATAGCACATCATTTAGATAATATTTGTGGTTCATTTTTACTGTATTATGTTAAGTAGTCATGGTTGGTATATTATGTAGTTCATACATATAAAGTCAATGATGTAAGATATTTTTTGTTGACAAATTAATCTAAGATATTTTGGTAATCGTGAATTAATGTAGGATTTTTTGACAAATTAAAGTTACGAGTTTTATTCGGGCTCAGAGAATAAATTATTTGCAATGACATTGAGACTATAACTTAATTAAAGGATTTTATGATGATTTATTTTTTAAATATGAAAGATTACGGATAAAATTATTTTATTTGATTAATTTGTTATTTAAAAATCAAACTTTAGCTATAAAATATAATAAGTGTAATGAGAAAAGACGCTAGAATTAAGTACTATATCCATGTTAACCATTTTTTTTTTCTTTTCAAAACAAATCTTGTAAAAAGTTGTTCACATAATCTCTATATTTGGCTGATCTGGTACTTGATTGAACGCTTTTGCTCAACATGTTTGGATGCTCATTGTTAGTCGCATGTTGCTTGGTTTTGGAATCGGATGTGTGTCTGAGGTTTCCCTACGAATATAGAGGAGCCCTTATTCCAATTAGCAATTACTATTGGCATTTTTGTGACCAGTGTCCTCACTTTTGTCATTGCGCAAATTTTCACCGCAATGCTTTGCGACATGAAATTTGGATTCTTCATCTTCTTTACATTAGCACATTCATGTACCTGACAGAGACTAAGGGAGTTCACATTGAAAAGATGCATGTTGTGTGGCAGAGTCACTCTTATAGGAAGGAATAATCATACATTGACACACTTAAGATTTAATCCCCATTTACACTCGGTAATTCTGTCAATTTTCTTTACGTGACAAGGATTTTTTCGTCAATCTAAACGCTTAAGGGCAATTTGGTTCACCCTTTCAATGTGGCAAAGGCTTTTGGTGAAGATATATGAATGGAAGGCGCAAAAACTTGAAATGAAAATACGTAGAGAAGAGGTGTGAGAGAACTTAGAGAGTTTGTGCGACAGAGACGATTGAGAGCTACGATTGTGCACTTGTTGGACAACGAGATCTACGGTTACACGTTTGTGCAACAACCAGAGCTATGATTCGTTTGTCATTCTCACGTTGGTTTGAAGGTTTCAATTTAGCTACGATATTGACTGTAAAGGTGTGGTGGTTCGAGCTTAATCCATTCTTGTCGAGTAAATGTTTGTCTTTTATGGGGTTATTGATGGGAAAGGAAGAATTTTTTGTTGTTTAACGATTTTGTTTTTTGTTGACGTATGATTTCCGTTTGGATTTATGGTTGTGGAGTAAAGGTTCATCTCCCATGGGGCTTTTAATGAAAAAGGAAGAGTTTTTTTGTGGTTTCACGGTTAAATTTTTTGTTGAGGTATGATTTCTGTTAGGGATTTAGAGTTTTCATGTTTGAATATTTTTTTTACTTCAGTATATGTTGCCAAGAGGTAGGTTGTGTGCTCATTTTGAAAGTGTTTTCCTTTTGAATGAGTGGTGGGTGGGTGGATGTGTTGGTTGGTTTTTCATTGATTGTTTGCTGACATGAATTGATTCTTTTATTTAGGTGTTTGAAAGTTTTAACATTCATTGCTTGAAAATGAGTTACTGTGCATGGTGGACAATCAAATGAACACATGAACACATCTCACTTCAGTCGCCTAAACGGAAATCATATGTTAACAAAAAAACAAAACCGTTAAACAACCAAAAAGTCTTTCTTTTTCAACAAAAACCAAATAGATGACAAACATTTATTTGACAAGAATGAGATCCGCAACTAAACTGGAACCTTCAAACCAGTGTGAGAACGACAATAACAAACCGCAATCAAGAAGAACAATGAAAAACTTAGACGAGAGAAGCAGAAGACGATTGAGAGAGAGATGGAAAAGCTTGAAATGTAGGTTGAGGACGAATGACCTTCTTCTATTTTTTTTCTCACTTACGTGTTGCCTTTGCATACATTTCCATGTAGGATTAAAATAATATTTTTTATACCTCGCATGTTAAATGAAGGTAATGTATTAAAATATCATTATTCTATTAGAAGAAGTTCGTTAAGTTAATCATATGTATTTTTCGAATCAAGTTTTTTTTAGTGGGAAAGAAAAAAAAAATAAATTATTTAAAAATGTGAATAATTTGGTAAGAATGATGTTGAAAAAATTGAGTTTATTTTTAAAATAAAAAGTTATTTAGTTATTTTAAAATAAAAAGAACTTGTTCAATCACTTATCTTTTAAATATATAAATTATTTCTTATTTATTAAGGAATAAAGTTATAAATGGTATATTCCTTTTATATATATATATATATATATATATATATATGTAAAATATTATTTTTATTCAATGTAAAATATAGTGTTTAATTTTCTTCTGAAATTTATATTGCAAAATTCGAGAACAAATTAAAATTGTACAAAAAAGTTGGTTAGAATTTTATATAATGTTAGAATTTATAATCAGTAAAAGATAAAGTAAATGAGTTAAATTTTTCTTTTAGAAAATTATATTATTTCAATGAAAGCAATTTTATCATTGATTTTTATATAACATATTATTATTTGACTATGTAAGGAAATATGTTATTTGGTAAATAAGATGAGAGAACTTTTGTTCTAATCCTTATGAAAATTTTTTCCCTAAGCTTTTTGTCAACATTTGAAATTACTACTTTTATCTTTAACATTCTTTTTTAAAATAGATACGTAATATTTATTTTAAAATCCTAAATTGATTCTAAAGATCTCAAATTTTAAAATGACATTGCAAATACTAGTCAATTTGATTTTTGCTCAATGTTGCTAACAAACATCACACAATAATACTTAGAATAGAAACTACTTTTTTAATTATAGAATGACCAAAAATAAATATATTTTATACAAAGACCAAAATTAAACCCTCTCATTTTACTTAGATTGAAAATATATTTAATCCTAATTAACTATAATCAGTATTTTATCACATGCAATATGCGCAAGATAAAATATTAATGTATATAATTAGAATTTATGATAAATAAATTTATTAAATATATAAATTTTACTATTCAAAGTATCAAAAAGAAATATTTTGAAAGATATAGATTGTATTTTCAATTTATGATAAGTAAATTATATTTTGATAAGATTTTTAACTATTTTATTGTTTCTCTTTATTTGTAAGTATAGAATATCTTTTACTATATAAAATTTACATTACCGTGATTCTTATTATTTCAAGAGTGAATCATAAAAATTATGATTCTTGACAATGATAAAAATCTATTTAATTAGTTGTAGTTATTTTTGAGAATGTTTATATGAAATTGTCATAAATAAAATAATAACGAAATAATAAAAATTAAATAAATTTCTTATCATATTAATTAAATATAAAATTAAGAAAAAAGATTAAGCATACAAGCTCTTATAAATTAGATATACACATTTATCTTAGTTTATATATTACATGGAATAAATATATGTTTTATATAACTAGAATCTATAATAAATACTTACAAATATATAGATAATATTTTAACAGATAAATTATATACTAGGTTTGTTAAAAAAAAATATTAAATTTTTAGTTAGAACGGTGGAAAAGATAAAAAAAAGTTAACAAACCATTTATTCTGTATAAAAGATATAAGATATATTATATCAACAGGAAAGAAATAAGATATATGAAATGAGTGTTTGACGTATCTAAATTTAGAAAAAAAGAATGTTTTCAAAATCCATTTAAGATATGCAAACAAAGTTTAAAAACAGAAAACATAAAAAACAAGCAACCCGGGATACACTTGTTTAAATTCTAAGATAACATAGATATATTATTTCGTTTTATTTTCACATCACATCTTATTCTATCTTATATTGGTTTCTTTTTACATTATCCCTTATTCTATCTTTTCTACCGCAAAAAAGCTTTAAATATGGATAAAGAGATTCCCATGCACAATAAATTCAATTCCAAAACACAAAGTGTGGAGATTTTCTTGTTCAAAAGTGAAGAAGAAAAAAAAGGTAGAAGAAAGTTGAGAATGACAAAGAGAAAGAAGACAAGTGATAAAAGAAACGAAGAAAAAGACAGACTCAGTAACTTACCAGAAGCTGTTCTTCTTCATATAATGGAATTTTTGCCCACAAAACAAGCTGTGCAGAGTTGTGTATTATCTAAACGATGGAAGAACCTTTGGAAAAGTCTCAGCACTTTATCTTTCTTCCCATCCGCTTCAGGAATTCGCAAATACAACAAATTTGTCTCTCATGTTCTCTCTAATCGAGATCATTGTGTTGCCCTACACAACCTTCGTTTGACAGTGTTCAAATCCACTGTACCAAAACTCCTCAGCAAAGCCATCAACTATGCTGCATCACACTATCTCTCGAAGTTGACACTCGATTTCGACTTTGAGGTCAAAGAAATACCTACTTCTATCGTAACCCTCCTTTACAATTCCAAATATTTAACCTTTCTTGACATTCGCATCAACATTTGCATTAGTTTCTATTGTTGTACCATGAAACTTCCACAATCTTTTGACCTACCATCTCTCAAAATCTTGGTTCTCAACAATGTCACTTTCACAGGAGGAGCTGATAACTGTGCTGATCCCTTCTCAGCATGCACTTCATTGACCACTTTGATCCTTCGACATTACATTCATAACTATTCAGCACAAACTCTTCACATATCTTGCCCTAGCCTTTCCACTTTGAAACTCCACAATATAGTCCACTCGCACACTTTTGTACCTAAAATTGTGCTTTCCGTCCCTAATCTCAGGTCGATCACACTTGAGAATTGTGGCTTTTTCACTTGTTATGAACTCTCCAGCAAATGCGGTCTTCCTTTTATTGAAGAAGTAAAAATCAACAACCGTGTTACTGTAGAGTCTTCCATAATCATAGATTGGTTACGAATGTTCTCTAACGTAAGAACGTTGACACTTTGTTCCCGTACCCTCATCACAATAATGAAGGTAAGATATTTTATTTTATTTTCATTAATAATTTTGTCAATGTTCAATCTCACATTTTAAAAGATTTCGGCTAAAAGTTTCTAATTTTCACTCTAATGGTATAGGATTTATATCATGGTATATTGGAACCTCCCCGCTTTCCTAGATTGGAATTATTCAAAGTCGATAGGGATTCTCGTCTCATTACGATATCTAAATATGGATTAAACACGGTAGCGGAATATTTAGGACGTAATTGTGATCAGAAAGTGTTACTGTCGTGCTGAAAGCCATGACCATACCCCTCATACTCCCTTCATAGCTTTATATTGTAATTTTTATCTATGGTGTTTGGTTACTTTAGCTTTGACAGATGATAAACTTGAAGAAACCATCAGTGTGGAGAATGCATTTAAAACATATAATTTGTAGTATTTTGTGTGGTCACTGCAATCTATACTTCATTTTTTTTAGTGGAATGTTTTTTTCCTAATTATTCAATTTTTAATTGTTGTACAATAACGAAATCCTTGTTACATTATTTGCAAAATAAGGTTATATCAACCTTTTTTCTTAAAAAAACATTTTAAAGAAGAAAATTATTTAGTCTATCATACCAAACTATGAGAGCTTGTTTAAGGGTATATAAAGTATTTTTTCTTAAATAAAATTAAACACATGGTTTAGTTTTGAGGTGTACTTTAGTGAAACTATTTAATAAAATACTTTCAACGTCCATTCGAAAAAATTGATACTTTTAAAAGTAAAAAAAACAAATAAAGTCTTTATTATTTCGAGCAAAAATTTTAATAATGTCTTCCTGCAAATTACTCGTTTAATTTTATTTCTCGCTACATTGTCACTTTTAGTATCAATATTCTCTAATGGGTGGGTTGGATGAATTAAGTCATAATAGAACCGTGACAGTTAGAATATATATTCTTAAGTTAGATTATATAGTAGAAAAAGTTAGACCTTCACTATTAATTATAATTTTTAGCTTAATTGTAAACATTTTATTTAACAATGTATCAACATTTATTCTTCAAAACATATTTTTTAAGTAGGATGAAAAGAAAAAACCTCTTCTCATGTAGGATTAAGAAAAAAAAAGTTATTACAAAACTCTTCTCAGTTGCTGCAATTTAAAAGATATGAATAATTTTATAAGAATGATGTTCAAAAAAATTATGTAGATTTACTTTTAAAATAAAATGTTATTTAGTTATTTTAAAGTAAAAAAGAACTTGTTCAATTACTTATTATATTAAATATATAAATTATTTTTTGTTTATTAAGGAATAAAGTTATTCAATTAAAAGATAATATTAAATAAAGTTATAAATGGTATATTCCTTTTATATATATGTAAAATATTAATTTTATTCAATGTAAAATATCTATCATAGTGTTAATTTTCTTTTGAAATTTATATTCCACAATTCAAGAACAAATTAACGTAAGTTCAAATATAATTTCACAAATCAATCATAAACATACGTTAGAATATATGATTCTTATATAATATATATAATAATATGATAATAAGAGAGACTTATTTGTTTATGAGACATCTAATCAAAGAACTTCAATCTCTTTCACTCACTCTTCTTTTTCACACATTTTCTTGATGGTCAATTATAAAGAACCCTAACACTATAGAGACAGAATCCTAATTTCTTTCTATAACCAAGATCTATCAAGCTGATTACTATAAGCTATTTATAAAGTAAATAACATTCCATAATTATTAATAGGTCTTTCTATTTTATTAAATCACATTCAAGTCCATAATGAGATAAGTCACATGAGTGCATATTATATAACTTGATTAAGATTAATTTGACATTAGATGTAATATGCACATATTTTTAATAATTTGCTTTCGTGATTAAGTGCATAATTTCAACATTTTAATTATACCTTTAATAAATATGTACATTTGATTACTGCAACTTCAATACCTTAAATTTATGACAGTTAATTAAATAAATTATTTCATTCATTATTGTGATAACTTATTAATTGATTACCACTGAATTATAAAAATCATTCAATAAATTATGTTGATATATTCCCATTTTAAGTAAGACTAAAATTGATATAAGATTAAATGATTAATTTATTTAACTACAATATATATCCGTTATAATCACTTTAATTATTATAATCCTTCAGAAAAAAAAAGTTTAATTATTAAAATTTTAGCAAGAAAATAAAATGGAATGATTTTATGTAACATTTTTCTTTTTTAATAATATTTGATTCTATCCACCTAAACAAGTACATACATATAAGGCGGAATCATTGGACACCAAGTTTAATTTTTGGTTATATTAGAATGAAAGTATTAAGATATTGATAAATCATATCTATGAAACAAAATACAAATGCATCGCATAATAAAATTTAATATTCAAAGAGTTGACTATTGCATGCACATCTTTCTTTATATTTTTTTTTATTTATAGTTTGTAAATATTATATAATATATTCAACATATAATAAATTAATATCATATCCCAAAATTAATTATTACATAAACTTTAAAAAACTTTAATTAATAATTTTAATAAACTATCTTATTTTTTACTTTAAATAAATCAATCAACGAAATAAGTATGATAATTATTCTTGTATTACTTTATATACATCATACTATAATGTCAGTACTTAAAGTTATTGTAAAATTTATCTTTGGATGATTTTACAGTGGAAAAGTTCACCAGTTTAGATGAATTCACACCTAAGCCACACTTAAGCGCACATTATTATTCGTTCAAGCGTAGATGTTTAAAGCGACAATTACAAAAATTTTAGTTCTGTTCGTCTTGCTTAAGCTTTAATAAATTTCATTTTCTAAACAATTACCATGTAAATTTCATTATCTTATATATTTAGTAAACGTACCTTAATAGTCGCTTGGTATGTATCCTCAAAGAAAAAACACTTAACAAAATCTAAGGTGTATCATTGTTTAAGCACTTACAAATGCCGTTTAAAATGATTATTTAAAATATGAAGTTCATCACCTTAGGTACATTGGTATGTACATAAATATTTTTGCTTTAAGCGTAAAAATTCAAAGCGAAACATTTAGAAAATTAAATTTGATATATCCTTATTTAAAACTTCATTTGCACTACTTAAAACAAAAACAAGAAATACGACACTCTAGTTACAACGCACTTAATTTTTCATATATTTTACTTTAAACAACGTACCACAACCTTGGTGGGTACTAAATTTTACTTGCTTGAAACAACAAAAAGTGAATGTGCTCAACGTACTTAAGTCACATTTCATTTTTGTGATGCTCATGATTATAATAATAAAGGTTGTGATTGATTTTATTTCAGACTTCTTGTGATGACTTTTATGGCATGTATTTTAGAGACAAAATGTTGACATTTCCATTTAAGTACTTGGGCATGATGATTGGATTGGAGGTAATCCTAGAAGAATTGCATTCTGAAATCCAATAGTTCGATAAAATTAGGACAAGACTATTTAGATGGAAGGGAATAATGCTATCAATGGCGGGATGTATTTGCTTAATAAAGTCAATTATCAATGCTTTACCATTGTTTTACTTCTCATTCTTCAAGGCTCTGATTGTTGTCTCTAACCAAATTAGAAGAATCTAAGCAAAGTTCCTTTGGGGTTGAGGATTAGAAGTCAGGAAGGTCGCTTGGGTTAAATGGACAAAGGTGTGTAGTCGCGTGAAAGTTGGCGGTTTGGGGATTAAGGACATTGAATGTTTTAACATTGCTCTGCTAGCTAAGTGGAAATGGAGATACGGGATATCAGAGGAGGGCTTGTGGAGTGAAGTTCTGAATGCCAGGTATGGTACTTGGAGGAACCTGGACGTCACTATGATCCATAGGAATCACTCAACGTGGTGGCTGGCAAGATCTGTGTAGGATTCTTTATAAGGATACACATGGTAATTGGTTTGATGATAGATGTTATTGGATTTTGGGTGATGGTCGACGTGTTAAGTTTTGGGACGATAGATAGGCAGATGGTCATGTGTTGAAAGAAAAATTTCCAAGGCTGTATATGATTTTCCAGTGTAAGAACAATATGGTGGGTGACCTCACCAACTCGGGCCAAAGTAGGAATGGAGGGAGCCCTAGTTGGAATTTAGGCTGGCATAGAGAGAGGTTTATTTGGGAAAAGAATGAGGAAGACCAACTGTTGGCTACTATCTCTAAAGTCCGATGGTGTACAGAGGGTTAGGATAGGAAGGTGTGGGTAAGGGAAACCAACAAGTTTATTCAGTTAAATCTGGGTACATGGTGTTGAACAAGGAGGACCAAATGCAGACTTCGAAGGCTTTTAAGTTGTTATGGAATATAAAAATATCTCCATCGGTGTTGGTGCATACATGGAGGCTATTGTTAGACAGACTCCCAACCAAGGTCAACTTAGTTAAAAGAGACATGCAGCTAACAAATATGTTGTGTCCATTGTATCAAGAAGGTGAAGAAACTAGTCAACATTTGTTTGGTACTTGCAAGGTGGCACAAAAAGTTTGGGACCAGTGTGATAGGTGGGTTGGGAATGTAATAGTTAGACATGAATCTACTATAATTCACTTTCTGAGTTTCTTTATAATAGGCCTCCGACAATGTGCAAATAATGCATGGAAAGGGATGTGGGTGACAATTGTGTTGGAAATATGGAATCACAGGAATAAGGTAGTTTTTAATAGAGGGGTAGTAGATGTTGTTGAAATTTGTAGCTTAGCACAACTTAAGGGATGGTTATAGATTAAGCATAAGTTATCGAGAATCACATTATCATACTCTAACTGTCACTTCTCACCTATAAAGGGGATCATGGTCAAGATCAGACGATGTAAGGATTATAGGAGCTAAACGAGTTTTTGGAATCACTGTAGGACATACATTATGCAGCTTCACAAAGGCCTCTCATCTGTGCAGTTTTTACCCACTAAACAGGGCCCTCGGCTTTGTTGGTGCACAGTTTCGTGTCTACATTCTTAGTTAATCATAATGTAATCTTATTGTACTACTTGACCAAGTTTATAGTATAATGCTAGGTGCTAACTTTCGCACTTTACTTAACCCAGTCACATTTGAGTATTCCTAAAATGTACCTTTTAATTTAATTTATTTTTGGCTGTTAAAAAAAAAAAAACTCCTTTCTAGATCATTTTTGCAATGATTTTGGTAACTACTTTTGTAACAGGTTAGATATTTTTGACACAAAACCAGTTATAGTTTAGGACAATCTTTTACCACAAAATCATCAGTTATATATTATGACAAATCTTTTGAGGTAAAAGAAAATATTTTTTAGTGAATATTATTTATTTAGGCATATTATCCCATTTATTGCTATTTTTAATTGTTAATATACTTATTTATTTATATGGAATTTATAATTTAAATGTGATATTTTGATTTAGTCTATAAATTACTATGATGAGAATTTAAATCAATTAATATACTATTTATTATTCGTTTAAAGATTGTGAAGTTTCACAATTTATAAATGTAAATGAAAAAAATGTGCTTAAACTTTATGGAAGTACACTTTGGCTTATCGAGTTTGACACAGGAAAAAACCCAACTTTATCTTTATTCATCAAAATCAGCAGAAAACTGTGAAATAAGTACCCTCTCCTTCACAAATACAAGACAACTCAAGATTGATGAAACTTCAAATCCAGTCCACATAGAAAATTCTTCACACTGCATATATTAAAAGCTTTGAACATATTTGCACACTGCATTTTACTAAAACACTACATATTTTGCTTTTGTTTCTCAACACTAAACATCACAAATATCATTGTAGATAATTCCGGGTAGCATTCTTTTAACACATTCTAAATCTTTATTCACAATTCTGCTAGCACAAGGCATGAACATTCACCTTTCCATAAGATTGACCTCAAAACGGGGCAATGATCCACTGCCACTTGCAAATTTCTTCATTGTACCCAACGATGGATATCCCTCTGTGGTTGCTGATGCCTTCTCTTCCAACACAGAAGCCTTCGTACTTTGTTTTCCTCCCTCAGCACTATTTCCCTTGAAAATCCGCTGCAGAAATTTCTTCACTTGAAAAGGGTTTCCTTGAAAATCAGCAGCATCACCCTCTTGCGTTGGAACCCTTTTCTGTCCCCGAACCTTTCTCTTTTTCCTGCCCTTCACTTTACCAATACAAGACACCTTGGGCGAGGAAGGCTCTCCTGCACTGAAGCTTTCGCTTCCACGAACCTCCATTGGAACAATCGAGACTCTCTGTATAGGTGATCGACCTCCCCTTGGAGAAAAATTTCCAGTAGGACTCATATTAGGATTTTGAAAGGCCAGTGGTTGTGTTGGCACAAACTTCAGCAACTTGTCTTTGATTCGAGACAGTATCTTCTTCATGAATGAATATGGTGTTGTGTTATGATCTAGGGGATCACAAAATATGGCTATGGAAGATAACAAATAAGGCACAGGAAATAGAAGACTTCCTAGATAAATAAATGAAAGTTAGAAAGAAACAGAACGAGAAATTAAAGAAATACATGGTTCACATTCATTCATCTTTTAGAGGTTTTGTAGACAGTTCAGTATTTTTGAGACTCTGGAAGACAATGAAAGAAAATGTTACCCAGGAAGGCCTGCAAATCCCAATTGAAGATGTGATGATATATATATATATATATATATATAATCAGTTTTATTAGAAGTTTGGAATCACAAAATAGGTTAGTTTTACTTATATGGTTGTCAAGTTTATTCTATTATTAATGAATAAAAAATAATAAACATTAACTATCTTACTCTTTAACTGGTATAATTGTAAAATATCTTTACAATATCAAATTTAATCATATTCATAAAAGAAAAGTTAGATGGTGTTAATTTTAATGATTTGCATGAATATTATGTTAATAAAACTAAATATGCATTGATATATCTTTAAAATCATTTTACGTTTCTCTTTCATACATATTTCAAATTTCCTTTTCTAAATATATTTTATAAACTTTTTATATCATAATTAAGAAAACAATATTGTATCATATTATACTATATAAGCAAGATTATGTCCCTGTAGATCTATAAAAATATTAATATTTTTTGAAGTTTAATTTAGATAAACTAATAGATACATATATATATTTTAGACTTTCTTTTCTAAAATTGATTTTTTATTTTTTAGTTAGATAATAAAATCACGTCATTCTACATAAAAAAATATATTTATTTTCACAAATATACAAATAAATATTTCCCCTTATATAATATGTCATATTTTTAATTTAATTAAGATGTTAAAAAATTTAGTGCAGAAAACATGTTAAAAAAACAAAATTTTCATATTATATATATATATATATAACTTTTTTCCTTTTTTTCATAATTAAAATTTTCTCAAATGTTTCCAATTTTATAATATTGTTTCATGCATCCAAATGTATCAGAAAAACCTTATCATGAAAGATCCGCACCTTGTTTAATTAGATCACATCTATTTCTTGAACATATAAGGAAGTGACATTATAATGGTGGCATCACCTTTTTGGGAAATAATGGTTACATGATCATAACACTGTAAAAATGAGATTTCCAATTTTTTTTAAAAAAATCCTTATTATCAATTTATAAGTTCGTTGAATGTAAACAAAACGCTAGCCGAGAGGAATATACCGATAAAGTATATATGATTTTCTTTTCTAAATTTTAACACTTATGCGACACCTCACATAAATCTAAAACTTCTATAAATAAAATATCTTGTAATTAAAATTATTTTTTAAAAAAGAAAAAAAGAAATCATAAACATGGCATGTCATATTCGTCTAAAAAATTTTAACACAATAAACTAATAATTTATTTTCTTGTAAGTTCAACTCCTAAATCAGCCTAAGTATAGAGCATATATTGAAGTATAAAATATAATAACAATAAATCTCAAACATAAATAACGTCGAGTAAATTGTATGCCTATAACAGTAAATAATTCAAACTTTATTTATTCATAAAGACTAATTAACACATGATCATGAGATGAGAAACAGGAAGGAAAACTATATGAGTTAAATGAGATACCATATAAGAGGAAAGAGAAAGGTGGACTAGGAGATAAGGATATATAATGCTTTAATATAATTTTTTTAGGAAAATAGAATTGGAGTTTAGGAAAGGAAGAGAAAGATTTGTGGAAGGAGATAGGGAAGAGTCTTAATAGTAGTTGTAAATGCTTCAACGAGTCTAGGTACCTAGTGGAGAGATCTTAAGAATGTGTGTGGATTTGGTGTAGAAGGAAATTGGTTTAGTGAGAATACTATATGGAAATTAGGCTTAGGAAACAATATCTCTTTTTAAGAGGATAACTGGTTAGGAGATAATACACTAAAAGATCCATATCTAAGAGTCTATATTAAAGTAAAAGATGCAGGAGTGTAACATAAATAGGACTAGACATGGAGAAGAAGATTATTTGAATGGGAAAATCTTATGGTTGAGGCATTTAGGTAGATGTTAGAGTAGTGTATCTTGAGAAGGGAAATTGAAGACATGTGGATTTGGAAGGAAAAGGAGTGTTACGAAACTCAACCGTTTCACTCTAGGAAACTCAACCGTTTCTTTTTTCTTTTCTGTTTATATCAGCTACTACACGCAACCTATAAAAAGGGGTGAGCAGCTATATGAAGACTATACTGACACAATAAAGTTTCTCTTCCTTACAAATTAAAGTTTCTCTCTCATGCAGATAAAGTCTGCAAGTCCCCATGCAACGTTTTGGCTTCTTTTCAATTTGTTTTTCTCTCCAACTCAAATAAGCCTTTTCAATCAGAGCGGGCATGTCCCGCTCCACTTCTGCTACGCTAAACCTCTGTATCAATAAGTTCTTTTTTCATTTCTTCCATTTGTTCCTGTTTGTAAAAACAAAAAGGCAAACCTTCTTGATCTTCTTTCATACTTCTTCTTCCAATATGAGTTCTTCAAGAATAGAAATGCAACAAACTACGGAATCACAAAATCCATCAAGCCCATACTACCTCCACCCAGGAGAGAACCCTGGCATGGTCCTTATCAGCCCACAACTCAACGGAAACATTTTTCATTCATGGCAAAGAGCTATGAAGTGTGCGCTTCTATCAAAAAACAAGTGGAAATTCATGGATGAAAGCATTCAAGCACCACCAAAGATCGATGCACTTTACGAGACTAGGGAAAGGTGCAATGTCATGGTTATTGCATGGATCACACGTTCGATGTCAAACCAGATCGCGTAGAGCGTCATCTACATTGATAATGTGAAGGAGTTGTGGAAAGATTTACAAGAAAGGTACTCCAAAGGAGATCACTTCAGGGTTTTAGATATATTGCAAGAAATACATTCCATTAGGCAAGGGGAACGCTAACTTGAAAGTTCTTTGGGAGGAACTGGAATCACTCAGACCAACATCAAACTACACATGTGAAAGGCATGCACATGTGATCTCATGAAAAACGTCATAAAACACAGGGATCAGAATACGTTATATGCTCCTTGATAGGGTTAAATGATACTTACAACACTATAAAAACTCAGGTGGTCATTATGGAACCATTGCCAAATGTTAACCGCATTTTCTCCTTAGTTTTACAGCAAGAAAGACAAATTACAAGAGGAACTATCTTTGACGGTAATGTTGTCAATACTGCCAATGCTCAAGGACATTGGAAACAAACTGGAAAAGGGAACATGCAAGGTAGCTGGAAAATGCAAGGAAGAGGAAGAGCACGAAATCCGAACCATGGAAAATAATGTTCATATTGGAACAAGATGAATCACATGGCTGAAGACTGTTACTCCAAACATGGTTATCCACCGTGGTATAAAAATAAAACTGGTCGTGTTACTAACAATGTGATTACTGACAGTAACCTTGAATACAAGGATAATAGAAGAGAAGAACACACTCAACAACAATTAATAGAGAGCCAAAAAGCCATGCAGTTCACACAAGAGCAAATGGAACAAATACGAAAGATTGTTCAAGATTCAAGGGATGATTCCATGCATAGAGCGAACAACATTGTTGGTGAATCTACAGTGTTAACTATAGAAAGAGATAAATGAGCACAAAACTTGTGGATACTTGACACTGGTGCAACATATCACGTCACATGCACTATCCAATATTTTTCTAGCTTTCATAAGATAAAATCCATACATGTTCAACTCCCAAATGGGTCATACGTTACTACAAGCTATTCTGGCACAATTTCCTTTTCTGAATTTTTTTTCCTAACAAACGTTCTTTACATTCCAGAATTTAGCTTCAACCTTATTTCTGATATCATCCTTAAACTGTATTCTAACTTTCTATCATGAATGTTGTTAGATACAAGATATCAAGTCCCGGAGGATGATTGGCAAAGCTGACTTACAGAACAGTCTCTATGTATTGTGGTCTAGCTGCAACAGACCCATTGTGAGTGCTCTTGATTCTGGACATATTAATAATCACAACATTGATGTGTGGCATAGTAGACTCGGGCACCCATCTGATGTGTTTTACAGTACATATGTAGTAGTTTCCCTTATATTCATTTCAATAAAAATAGCGTTTCTGAATCATGTCATCTTGCTAAACAGCGGAGAGTTCCCTTCACCAAAAGTGACCATATATCTGAACGTATTTTTGAGCTTATTCACATAGATATATGGGAACCCATTAATATCCCCTCCATTCATGGTCATAAGTTCTTCCTCACTATCGTGGATGATTCCAGTAGGTATACATGGGTACACTTTATGCAAAATAAATATGAGGCTAGAACTACTCTGCAAAAATTTATTATTTTGGTGCACAACCAATTTAACACAAGAATAAGAGCAATAAGATCAGATATATGGACAGGAATTTATATGGAACGATTTGTATGAGAAAATGGGAATAATGTACCAAACTAGTTGTGTAGAGACTCCCCACCAAAATGCTATTGTTGAGAGAAAGCATCAACATATCCTTAACGTTGTTAGAAGCTTATTATTACATTCTGATGTCCCTATAATTTTCTGGTCTTATGCAATCATACATGCATTTTATATCATAAATAGAATCCCCTCTATTGTCATAAAAGGAAATACCCCTTACGAGCTCCTTCACAAGGAAACACCTGATTTAACTAACCTAAAAACTTTTGGAAGTTTATGTTTTATCTCCACCCTTAAAAGAAACAGGTCTAAATTGAACCCTAGAGCCAAACAATGTGTTTTCCTAGGCTATAGAGAAGGTACAAAAGGTTATGTTACCTTTGATATTAAAACCCGTGAAATTGCTATATCTAGAAATATTATATTTTATGAAAACATATTCCCTTACAACCGAGAGCAGAACAACTTTAACACTTTATTTGAAGAACCTGTCAAACAAGACATTACTGATAATGACATACATAATCAACAAACTCAGAACATTGACACTGATAACGTGAGAAAGTCAACTAGAGATAGAAAAACACCTGCCTTCCTTAATGACTACTATTATAATCTTGCTGGCATGATTGATACTAAAAAATTTAAATACCCTATATCTGATGCCATTAGTTACAGAAAATTATCTCAAAAGCATACTCGATACAGCCTTGCTCTATCTGCCAACTATGAACCTAGGAACTATGATAAAACAAAAAGAAATCCCAAGTGGTACGAAGCTATGGCTAAGGAAATTGAAGCACTCACACGCAACAACACTTGGATCGTAACAAATTTACCTCACTCATTGAATGTAAATGGGTGTACAAGATAAAATACAAGGTTGATGGAAGTGTGGAACGATATAAAGCCCACCTTGTGGCCAAAGGCTATAATCAACTTGAAGGAATAGATTATCTCAAAACATTTTCTTCAGTTGTCAAGATAACTATTGTACGAACTCTTCTTGTTGTCGCAGCCAAAAAGGATTGGTTTCTGAAACAACTCGACGTGGATAATGCGTACCTGCACAGTGATTTGAACGAAAACATATACATGTTGATGCCTCCAGGAATGAAGATACAGAAGGAAAACCAAGTGTGCAAGCTTAAAAAATCATTATATGGACTAAAGCAATCTGGTAGGCAATGGTTTACGAAACTTTCTTCCTCCTTACAAGACATAGGGTTCTCGCAGTTCAATGCAGACCACTCACTATTCACTAGAGGTAATGAATTGAAATTTACTGCATTACTTGTTTACGTTGACGACATAATCCTTGCAAGAAACTCATCCCATGAGATAGAAGAAATTACTACTCATCTTGACCAAACCTTTAAAGTTAAAGACCTAGGAGACTTGAAATGCTTTCTGGGCTTGGAAGTGGCTAGATCAAGTAAAGGGATTCACATATATTAGAGAAAGTACGCACTGGATATTCTTGCAGATACTGGTTTGCTAGCCTCCAAACCTGTTGCTACTTCCATGGTCAAGGACACAATGCTTATTTGAAACAGAGGCTGAGCCATATGACGTTGTCTTGTACCAAAGGGTCATTGGAAGGCTATTATACTTAACCAACACCAGGCCAGACATCAGCTATGCAGTCCAGTTTCTCAGTCAGTTCACAAAGTCACCAACAATTCACCACTACAAGGCTACTCAAGGCATCCTTAGATACATCAAACAAGCTCTTGCACAAGGATTTTTTTTTTCAAGAGACTCCATTTCACATATCAAAGGCTTCGCGGACTCTGATTGGGCAACTTGTCCGAATACCAAATGCTCCACAACAGGTTACTGCATGTTCTTAGGATCATCCCTCATATGTTGGAGATCAAAGAAACAAACTACTGTCTCAAGATCTTCATCTGAAGCATAGTATCGCGCCTTGGCAGCTGCTGCATGTGAGATACAATGGCTCACATACTTACTGAAAGATCTCAACCTACAAGACATGATATATGCAGTCTTATATTGCCATCAATCTGCCAGATACATTGCCTCGTATCCTATCTTTCATGAACGAACGAAGCATATAGAGATCGATTGCCACATCCTAGAGGAGAAACTTCAAGCAAATCTCTTTCATCTCCTATCCATAACTTCTAAGCAACAACTTGCAGATGTGTTTACTAAGGCACTAGAACCAAAACTCTTCACTAACATTGTTAATAAGCTTAGTATCATGAACATCCATGATCCAACTTAAGGGGGGTGTTACGAAACTCAACCGTTTCACTCTAGGAAACTCAACTGTTTCTTTTTCTTTTTTGTGTATATTAGCTACTACATGCAACCCATAAATAAGGAGAGCGGCTATATGTAGACTACTCTAACACAAATAAAGTGTTTCTTCTTTACAAATTAAAGTTTCTCTCTCATGCAAATAAAGTCAGCAAGTCCCCATGCAACGTTTTGGCTTCTTTTCAATTTGCTTTTCTCTCTCCAACTCAAATAAGCCTTTCTGAGTTTGATTAATCACATAAGCCATATGCCATCTAAGAAGGAGATTGTACAATACTCAATAAGGTTTGTGTATAATGTGCTAAGAAGTCAAATTACTAGGGAGGATGAGAAGTTATATATGTTTTGGAGTTTAAGGCACTATCAACTGCACAATTCTATGTGTGGAGGATAGCCTTGTTGGACAAGCTCCCAACATATGAAAACTTACCAAAAGAGGGATAGTATCAAATTGAAAACTTTGTGTCATCTGTAAAGCATATGAAGAATATCTTAGTCACCTGTTCTGTAAATGTTGAGAAGTCACTAGAATATAGAATATGTAACTTGTGAATATATGAGTGCAATCTGCATACTATTGCCTTCCTAAGTATCACTTCAAAAGTTTTGAGTTACGGGCTTTAGGTAAAATTGGTAACAATGTGAATCATGTCTATGGTTGTATTATGGACTACATGAACAAATAGAAGCAATGTGAATTTTAGAAATTTAAACTTTGACGTTAAAAGGATATTCACGTTAGCTCTAATGAAAACATGGACATAGATTACAAGAAGGTGTAGTCAAACTAAATTTACATATTAGACTCTATTTAGTGCTTGAACCCTCTAACATGTTTGAAATGAATGACTTAAAGTCTAGTTTGAATGGAAAAGGCTCATACACAAAGTAGGCAACATATGTGCTACAAGGTAATGTACATGTTATAGTTTTTTTATTATGCTAATTTATAAAGTACTACATGACCTATGGTTATTGAATGCATGTGCTCACTTACATAAGGATGCATACCATCTTAAAAGGAAAAGGAGGTGCAAGGGTCTAGGCTGATTTAAAGCATTGGAAAGTTTGGTTGTGGAGAAATTGTCAAAGGAAGAGCTAACCTATACCTCATGGCCCATACGTGATTAAAAGTTCCCTTACCTCAAACAAGTATAAATGCTTAGAAGAAAAGGCTGCGATGAAATGCAGAAGACTGATTAAGGGGACAATTGTCCATGCAGAGATGGAAGGAACATCAATATTGATATGCTTATACACTTTCTAAGCTATAGTTTTGGGAAGACACATCTGTTGTAGGTGGAAATACACTATATCTCATAGAATTGAAACATGGTGATAGTCATGTAATGTTGTGCTACTTTTTGGGTATGATGATTTATATCACATACCACTGATATTTGGAATATGGATTTTTGTTGCTTATTCACACACTTCAAGAATAACTTTCTCTATAGAGAGTGAAACACCTCTTTTATATTCCATTTTAAATTATTTTGAAAAAAAAAACAAATTAAAACATGATCTATATAAAAAAAAAAATATTCAATAGAAAAATATCTATCAATACCTTGTAGACAATTCACATTTGTCAACTTAGAAATTAACACTTAACTCATTCTAAGTATCTCAGATTTACAATTCTCGAATTAATATTTTATTTTATATCTCTCATATAACTCGAAAGTACTGCATTCGTGAATAACTTTATTGTTTAAGTTACAAAATGTTAATCTAATTCATATACCTTTTTATGATAAGTATTAGAGATAGGATATAACTTCGGAACATTCATTCAATTTTTTTAATCGACTGTAGAAGATTATATAGATTAAAAAAAATACTTGGAATACTCCGATCCTTTTACGGAAGACTATACGAGAGTTTTTAGAAAATACATGTATAAGAGTTTTCAGATCTGATTACAACTATTTCATCCCCACAAAATAAACCTAGTTAAGCTTATTTCTTTTCTATCCAAATAAATATTATGTTTTGTTTGTATGAAATTTCACCTATTACAAGAATTTTCAAAATTACGACAAAACATAATAAAATATTATTACAGACAAAAATAAATTATAAACAAATTTTAGTGATGGATTTATAATTTAAAGATTAATTTAGTGATAGATAAATTAATCATCAAATCATCTATCAATAAATGAAAAATGAAATTATTCAGCATTAAAATTTATTACTAAATTTATTACGAATCGATCTATCAACCAATAAATTAATATAATAATAATAATAATAATAATAATTTTAATAATAATATATTATAAAAATAATAATATAATAATAATAATAGTAGTAGTTAAGATTATAAATTTTGTTTTGAAATTTCTGTCTGTTTGCTTTTATAAACGGTTTTGGGTACTGATGGGAGAGAAAAAATGTCGAGAAAGTACGAAAATCAAAATAATAAAAATTTGAGAAAGGGAGTGGAAGACCTTTCTCGCAATGCTGAATTCATGATTTTTTCTATTATACTTTTATATAATTAACTTTTAATATTAATTTATTTATATTTATATTTATATTAAAATAAAATAAATATAATTAGATATATAATATAACATAAAATAACAACTATTATAATAATAATAATAACTAAAATAATAGCATATTTAATAATAAATTTATAAGATAATAATAAAAATGAAATATTAATAATATTAATATTAAAAACATAAATACTAAAATCATAAATAATAATTATAATAATAAATTACATAAAATAATAATAATTATAATAAATTAAAATTATAACAATAATAAAATAAATTTATAAAAGTAGTATTAACGTTATTATTAAATGTAATAATTTAATTTTTAATTTAAAATAATTAATAATTTTATAATATTATCAATTAAAAAATAATAATTTATTAATCATACTCAACAAATTAATTATATTTAATTTTTAAATTAATTTTAACTATAATTTTATATATTAAAAAAATATTTTATCAACTACATTTATCACATTACTTATAAATTTTTATAAATTTCCTTTTTATTTTATTACCATCTATCTCTGCATTTAAATAATCACAATTTCTACATATTTTCCTCTTAAATCCACTCAAATTTATTTTTTCAAATTTACTCCTTCAACCAAATAAAACATAAGTCTGTGTTTACTTTTCCAAAGAATTTTGTGCGAACGGATTGATAAAAAATATGTGCAGAAAGTACGAAAATCAAAGTGTGAAAAAATAATAAAAATTTGAAAAAGAAAGCGAAAGACTTTCCCTGCAATGCTTCGAGGATTCACAAGAAAGTTATTTCTTTATTATACTTTTATATAGTTAACTTTTAATATTAATTTATTCATATTTATATTTATATAAAATAAATATAATTAGATATATAATATAACATAAAATAACAACTAATAATAATAATAATTACTAAAATAATAACATATTTAATAAAATTACAAAATATTAATAAGAAATTTATAAGATAATAATAAAAATAAAATATTAATAATATTAATATTAAAAAATAAAAATAATAATAGAATCATAAATAATAATTATAATAATAAAATAATAAATTAAATAATAATAATTATAATAAAATTGAAATTATAATAATAATAAAATAAATTTATAAAAGTACTAATAATATTATTATTAACAAAATAATTTAATTTTTATTTTGAAATAATTGATAATCTTATCATTTTATCAATTAAAATATAATAATTTATTAATCATACTTAACAAATTAATGATATTTGATTTTTAAATTAATTTTAACTTTAATTTTATATATTAAAAAGATATTTTATCAACTATATTTATCATATTACTTACAAATTTTTATAATTTTTTTATTATTTATTTTTTTATTCAAATAATTAAACTTTTTATACATTTTTCTTTTAAATCTACTCAGATTTACTTTTTTAAATTTAGTCTTCCGATTAAATAAAACATAAATAAAATATGTAAGTATTAAGTTTATGCAGTAAAGTCACGAGACGACCGTAGATTCTATTACCTTTCAAATAAGCATATATTAAGTTTGTGTAATAATGAAAAGACTATTATATCATTTTTAATTAATTTAAAAAAATTAAAAATGTTAATTTATTTTTTATATATTGTTTAACTTTTTTATTTATATTTTTTAAAAATAAACTTATATTTAAACTTTTTAATAAATAAAAATAATTTTAACTATTCTATCAAATAACTTTCTATTTAAACATATGCACACAAAGTGATTTGCAAAAAGTGATTTGCAAAAAGTTATCACTAAATTCCTAATTTCAAGCCTACTTGACTTTATTTAGTCATCTTTCTTAGTTCTGTACCCAAATCAATATATAAGAATTCATTCATTATAACTTTCTTTACAGGAAAATTACTACTTTTTTATTTTTTCTTTTCACTAATCTCAAAACACAGCCAAATCACAGTATGGTCTCGCCGAATATGGGGTTGGTTTGTGAGGGGTTGTCGGAGTCTCCGATGGTTCGCGCAGGGTCGTCAATATTCTAGTTGGTCGCGAAGAGTGGAATTTTTGTTTTTCACATAAAATTAAATAATGTCACTTATATGCTAAAATTAAAATTAAATTACTTTTCTATGAAAATTAGAACGAAAGTTTAAAATGGTTTTTAGAAAAAATATTTCATCTTAAATTTTGCTTCTTACGTAACTCGGCATAACGATAGATTCTGTTTATATAAAATTATAAAAAGTTACATTGTCATTCATATATATATAAAGACTACCAAGCCAATTTAAATATGTCAATAATATTTAAATTATTACCATAACTAATAAATATACATTGCTAACAATTAAAAGTCGACGATAACAAATAAAAATAAATATTTACTAATTAATAATGTCGAATTTGTATCGTGTAGACGGTAGATTCTAAAATTATAAATATTTATTAACATCAATCTTTGAATATCACTAATGATATGTTTGGTTGAGGTGATGTAGACAGATTTGGGGATGAAATGAGTTTAGATATATTATTTATAAAGAAAAGAAAGAATAAAAATCGAGAAGAGTGTACTCTTTTCTTTTCTATTATGTGAAGAGATTTTTAAAAAAAATCACTTCGTCTATATTAAATAATATATATATCTATTCTTTTATTTTATTTTTTCTATATAATCAATATATATAATATATATTATAAATTAATTATTATTATTATATAAACATATTTATTTTCTTATATATTATTTTAATAATATTATTATATCATATTACATTATGTTATATAATTATAATCACTTACATAATCTATGGCTTTAACATATTAAATTTTATATCACAATGGATTTATATAATTATTATGCCACATAATATAATAATAAATAATAATATAAATATATTTATATAATATTAATTAATAATATAATAAAATTAAAATTAATAATATTTAAAAATAATTTATAAAGTACTATTAATAAAATTTTATTTTATATTATTTTTAATTATAAGGATAAATTTATAATCTTACAATTTTATCAATTAAAAAAATTTAAATATCAATCACATCTATCATATCACTCACAAATTTTTTACTTAAATATCATGATTTTTATTTCTAATCCAAACAACTCAATCTACTTCCTAAAATCCTCTCAATTTCACACAAATTCATTTCTTTTAATCCACTTAAATTCACCTATCCATCCAAACAAAACATAAATAATATTAGATAACTCAACGTCACTTTTACTTTTTTTAAATTGACATTTACTTAAAACATTTTAGTTTAATCAACTCAATGATTCATTTATATTTTAAAATTTATTTAATTTAATATTAGCTTAATTGATATTAAATATTTTTTTAATGTTTACTTAATTTGTGTTGGTGTGATCTAAGTTAATGACAATAATTTAAAGAAATAAAGATCTTCGTATAATGTCTTTATATTTAACAAAAAATAGACAATTATTTTTCTAATGGATAAAAGATATGAATATTGATTATGAAAATGAACGCGGATGAAAGAAATAAGTGTGAATAAATGAGATGACTGTGACAAAATTTTTATAAAATGGTGAAAAAAAAAGATTCTAAGCTAAAAAGTTTCTTATTTCCAAATCTGAAAGGATTACTATTCGTTGTCAGACAGACAAAGAATTCATGTATATAAATTAGTGTTGACTTAGCCAACTTTAAATTAAGTAAATATTTGAGATATATTGTATATAAATTAGTGTTGACTTAGCCGACTTTAAATTAAGTAAATATTTGAGATATATTATATTAGTGTCGACTTAATAGAAACAAACTTAAATAAATAAAATTAGTGTTGGTCTAATAGTTACTAACTTAAATAAATATAAATGTTAAAAATAAATAAGTGTCAACTAGACAAACACTAACCCTATTTTTTTAATAATACTTATTTTAGTTAATATTAGTTAAATTGACATTAATTTGATATCAATATAATATTTTTACTTATTAAAAAAATTAAAAGTAATTAGTATCAACTTAGTTAGCTATATCAGGCAAATTTTCTAAACTAGTACAATTTTTATCTCAAATTCCTAAAATGATGTATTTATTTCCGGATAGGTAAATCGTGTAAAAGGAGACACAATATCATTATGAAGAATTGTGACTATATTGCATCAAATTAATTTCACATTAAATGAAAATCGTGCACCAAATATTTTAATTAATGAGTTAATTAGAATCCTAAGAATAGTACACGATTTTACTGTGGTTAATATTCTCAATACATTCCTATTCTGTTTTGTTTGCATGTATGATGAATGTGTTATTACTGTGCAACTAAAATAAATAGATAGTTACAAAGTTATTTTATTTATTGATAAATATTTAATGGTTGAAATTAATTATGATTAGGTAATTGAAATAAATGTGAAATTAATTATAATAGAAGAGATACCTTGAAAAAAAGTTATCTGCTATGAATTTAGTTCCTAATATAAAAATAGATTTAGTTACTAATAGATATAATTTAAAAACTAATAATAAATTTATTTAAAAAATTATATAATATGTTCAAAATTTTCTTTCTAAATTTATTGCTAAATTTTAATTTTATTTTAAATTATTTCTATATTAATAATTAAATTCAAATATCCAACTTACACTTAATTTTTCTAAATATATTTCATTACTAAATTTTAATTTTCTTTTTTTTTTCAAAATCAAACTTACTCTTAATTTAATTTATTGTAAAAATCTCATACTAACATCATCTTTTATTTTAATTTAAACAAATCCATCAACCATTTTATTTTAGAATTTAAACTGTTTGAATTTAAATTGTTTGTAACTGTCTATTTATTTTAGTTGCACAATAGCAACACACCATGTCAACAAAAAAGAAGAGGAATGTGTTCAGAATATTAACCGCATTAACATTAAAATCCTTTAGTATTCTCACAATTAATTAAAATCTTTGATGCACCATTTCATTTAATCTTAAATTATTTGGTGCAATAGGGTCAGGATTAGAATGATATCCTGTCTCCTATACATGATTTACCGGAAAAAAATAAAAAAAATACACAATTTTAGAAATATTAGATAAAAATTACACCAGTTTGAGAAATTTGCTACTATATCAACTCTGTTAGTGTCTAACATTAAACAAACTCTATTAATGTCTATTAAGTTGATAGTATCACAAATTTTTTTATTTATTAAAAAGTTAGTATTAATTTAAAATTGGTATTCTTGAGTGTTAACCAAAATATGTTTTACATAATATAAAATTAAATTTAAAAATATTTTTATGTTCTAGCCTTAAAAAATTAATTTTTTTACCATAGAGTCGGCTTAATAAACCAAAAGTATTATTTAAATGGTAATTTAAAATAGTAATATTAATTACCAACTTGTTGGATGTGTGAAAGTAACGTATAATAGGCTGTGATGTGAAACGTTTAACGACAACTAGTTGAGCATTACCAAAAGGAAAAATGATGTATGAAAGAAAGTACAAAATGGATTCCATTGTCTTATGTAGTGAAGTCAAAGTTTATTAAATTTTGAGGTTGTACTTTTCACATGACGAAGACAGGAGATTAAAGGATTTAAAAGTACCTCAATTCTTCTACATCTTTAAAAGAAAGATGCAAATTCACAAACTACTTCTACAAAAACAAGTAAATCATACTTGAAAAAAATACCTTCATTCCATGTTTAACAGATACCAGTACAATGCAACTATCTACTCTTCTTCGTTCCTGGTGAGAGGAATAGAAAACCTTCGCCGGCACAGCGAAGGAATGGTTGGACTTATATGGAGACGAAGTGGGACCCTCATTCTCTCTCCATCACCCCACAATGCGTATGCTTCTTCTCCATGAACAGCATCATCACCAACCTCAAGGTCCTCTTCTTGCATTCGAAGATCCACAATGCTGCTTATAAGAACACAAACCAGGCTAGTAACAACCACGTTCCAAACAATAATAAACCCTGCTCCAAGTAACTGGTGCCATAGTTGCCGAAAGCCTTCACCCACTGATTCCCCCTCGGAAAAGCAATAGACTAAGCCGGGTCCATATTGCTGACCGTCGCTATACGTTATTCTCAGAAGCTTGGGTTTCGCAAACACGCCAGAAAGAACACCCCCCAGAAGACCAGCCACAGCATGAGTGTGAAAAACTCCTAATGTATCATCCACACTCTGAAAGAATGCAGATTTTTTGTGTAGCACCATCATAGTGTACCATGGAACGGAACCAGACAAAGCTCCCATCAATATTGCCGCCCATGACTCTACCAAGCCTTTTCACAAACATGGGTAAAAAATTAAAGAGAATGTTTTTAATGGGGTTAAGGGTATGATTAGCAGTGGTAAAAGAGTGAGCTTTACCTGCACCTGGTGTGATGCAGACGAGGCCTGTCATCATTCCCTGTACGGCGCCTGTGACTGAGCTCTTGGTATACACAACCATGTCCAGTGTAAGCCAAACCAGTAGGCTTGTAGCAGTACATAGATGGGTATTGAAGATCGCCAACGATGCAATTTCTCCCACTCGGAAAGTAGCTCCACCATTGAAACCTGTCCAACCCAGCCACAAAAAGCCTGCACCTCCAAGCATGTGAATTATGTTATTCGGTGGAAAGTTTTGCCTGTCACAGGAAATTCTTGGACCAACCTGCCATTCATCCACACTCATTAGGGTTAGCAAGTATTTCTAGACTTGTCAAAAGGGTAGTTGTAGATGATAATTTTAGTCTAGAAACTTGAACAAATACAGTTTTGTAGAAGTAATAAGGGTTACGAAATGAATGTACCCAATAAGCGGCAGTGAAACCTGCAATGCCAGAAGATAGATGAATGACGAAGCCACCAGCATAATCGATTATTTTTCCTTGGAGGAAGCTAGAGTTGTCCCAGATGGTGAATGCACCAACTGTGTAAGAGAAGGTAAGCCACAAAGGAACAAACAACATCCACGCATAGAAGTTCATTCTCCCCAGCAAAGACCCTGCAAGCAACACAACAGTGATTGCTGCAAAAGCAAATTGATAGAAGACGAAGTCAGCGATTGGAAAGTACCCAGTGCTTGACTTCGCAAGCAGAAACTTCCCGTCCAGAGCGTGGTTGGGCTTTCCCACAAACGGCAAAAGCTTGCCCCCAAATGCCATGCCATGAGCCCATGAAACCCAACAAATGAGCACGCAAGCAAAGGCGTACAGGGCCATGAAGGAGGAGTTCACAGCCCATTTTCTCTTCACCATGCTGCCATACAGGATCACAAGCCCTGGAACGCTCTGAAGGCCTACTAAGGTTGCTGCTGTTAATTGCCATGCGTTGTCTGCTTTGTTGTTCCACTCTGGTGATGCATCACTTGGCAAAAGTGATGATGGAATTGCGAAACCGTAAGAGCTAGAACTCATGGTGTTTGGAAAATTTTCTGTGTCGCAGGGTAGAGTTTGGAATATAAAGGGTGTCGAATTTTGAACATTTTTTGAGGAATCTTCGAAATAATCGACCAGTTGTTGTTTCTTGTTGAGGTGATTGCACATTCTTTGCTCTCCACGCACTAGATTCATTTCAAAATTATTTCGTAAAAGAGCTAAACTCGAGAATCTTAAGCCACTTTAAATAAACTCAGGTGAAAATTTATACTTTTATAAGCAATTCACTTGTGACGTGAGGAGCATTGTTCTAATCGATGTTCTTTATGATTTCATTTCAGCTCTTCGTTCTCGAATTTTAACAAGTTTCCTATAGAAGTTAAATTTAATTAGTAAATAATCATTGAGGACAAGACAAGATGATGACGCAATTGCAAACTTAAAGTAAATAAATCATCAGTTTAGCCCAATTGTGTGAGTTGAGACGTGGTAAAGTCTTTTTCTTTATTAAATTATTCGCTTACAACCAATAGCCAGCAAACATAAAGTACATTACAGTTTCTGTTTTTAGTTTGTAATTACAAGGATGTCACTTTCTTCTTTGTCAGTATGGTTGGTTGTTTATTTAGGTGCTTTAAATTTTTTTGAAATATTTTGAGAGATTGTTGAAGATTTGTGTGCCTTAATAATAAATAGGTTTTTTTTTTTAATTCTTGTATATGTGCATTTTTTGTTCCGTTTTGTATATGAATTAAAACATTTCAATCTCACCTATGATTTTATTGTGTTTTTGTCAATTCAAAATAAAAAAATCTGTGTTTTTGATCTATTACTTTGTTTGAAAAAAATTAAAAGTAAAAGGTAAATTATAAAATAATATGACACTTTTATAATTTAAAGAAGAAAGTCAGAAAATAAACATATAAGTAATCACCCTTTTAACTGCTAGCAGAACAAGAGACAACAATGTTGTATTCAGGTGCTTTTTTGGTTGGGCCGATAGGAACGGGAACATAAGAATATCCTGACTGGTTCTTCCTGCACCACCATGATCTCACTCTACACCACTATAATCTCACTCTACACTTCCATAGAATATTTAAAATATCCAAATTGTCCTTATTGTATAATATTATACCTCAAATCCATCCTTCACCCCTTACCCCATTTGACATACGCGTGCACTTCCTTGCTCTGTTGTTCCTGCACCTCTCTCATCGGTGTTTGCTTGTGCACCTCTCACCGACGTGTGTTAGCTTCCTTATCACAGGCAATTTTGTTGTTCGTGCACCTGTCCACAGTGAGTCTGTTCGTGTGGCACTCTTCGTGTGAGATTCAATTGAGCTTTGGTGATTGCGGAGAGGGATAGTGTGGTGATTGAAATTGAGATCTCAAATCTTCAATTAAAGGTTGGAGACACGAATAGGTAAGCAATTAATCATGTTTACGTTTATGTGAGTTTTGTGGTTGTTGGAGTAGATTTGGGAAGAGGGAGACGCTATGGTGGGGGTGGAGAAAATTTACAAGCTACCGGATTGTAGAATCCAGTATATATTATTTTTGCGTTTAAATGCATATCAGATTGTATAATCTGGTATGCATTTTTTCAATATATACATATTGGATTGTGCAATCCGGTATACATTTCAATAACTTATACATATTGTATCCTGCAATCCATTATCTGGTATATTGGATTGTGTAGGATCCGATAAACGTTTCTTTTTATAAATAATTACATACCGGATTAGGTCATCCGGGTATGTATTTCTTTTTTATTAGTTTTTCTTAAATTGATTAACCATTACAATTTTGACAGATATGGTAAGAGCTAGAGGAGGTTGATCGTAACCTAATGGTCGAACAAGACCTACTACATATGTTCTTAGAGGAGATCATGGTGTGTCATCCAGTGCTGCTGTTGGTGGTCATGATGCTAGTTTGCCTAAAGGTTTCCCTAGAGGACCTTCATATTGTTCTTTGTTGGTGAGTTATAGTGAGCATGTGGCTTTGAGACTGTGGAAGGGCGAGGTAAAATTATAGAATTATGTTATCATGTGTTAATGATGTATTTAGTATCTTCACATGTTTATAAAATGTGTTGGCTTTTGTTTAGGATTGTGGAGAACTAAAATTGGTCTAGGTTAACAGTTCCTTATCCTGAAGTACATGATTATGTACTTAATTTTGGATTGTTGCCTTTGTCCAATATTGGGTATGATGTTGCGAACAAGGGGTTATTGTCCGCTTTTGTTGAGAGATGACATAGGGACACTAATACGTTCCATTTGTCAGATGGTGAGATGACGATCACATTGGATGATGTGTCGTCTCTCCTTTACATTCATATATTGTGGGTTAGTTTCCATCCTACATCACCTTAGACTACACTGGATTATGTAATATATTGATGAGCCGTTAGGAGTAATAGAAGGTCTTGTAAATGCATAGATGAGGTAGTGTCGAGGCGCACAAGTCAGACTGAGTTGGCTTAGAGACATGTATGAGCAGTGTTGCTTGCAACAAGATTGACTCTTTGCTGCTAGGGCATACTTGTTGCATCTAGTTGGATGCACCATCTTCACGGATAAGAGTATGACCTCCATCTCAGTTTCATACTTGGCATTATTTGCAGACCTAAAAATATGTGGAGGTTATTGCTGAGGAGCAGTCGTACTAGCACACCTGTATCAACAGTTAGAAGATGCTTGTCGTGCACAGACCCGTCAGTTGGGTGGTTATGTAACCCTGTTTAATTAGTCAAGTGTGTATGAGTTTGATTTAATTTAATTTTTAAAAGTAAGAACTTATTTGTTTAACAATTGACAGATATGGATTTAAGAGCACTTTCCATCGTTGGGAAGAAGAGATATTAATCCCAGATATAATGAGGTATTGCCATAGGTTACACGATATGTTGTTAGTCGACATATCTGTAGTGTCATAAATGTGAGGAGCCAGTTGGATCGGCTGACCAATACAGGAGTTATATGGGTTCCATATGGTGGTCATAGACTTACTCAACCGTTTAAGCCGATATCATTATTTTTTGGTTTTCTCTGAGTGGGCACTACTATTTAGAGGCATTTGCTAGAACGTGTATTGCGGCGGTACGGGTTGATGCAAACAATACCACCCCCTCCTATGCTCCATGATATCAGAGTTTTTGACATAGTATATGAGCGATGATTCCAGTTTGTTGATCATCTTGCTACCTCTATGATAGCTGCCGTTGAGCCATATGCATGTTCAGTAGACTACATGGACGTGTCTCACACTCCTACATTATTTGACATTCTGAAAAAGACCGTCCACAATTAGTACCTCGTTGTCATCCTCGTAGTGGAGATTAGGGAGAACCAGTACCCCCTTGCCCCCCGCCCCCGGCAACGGCGCCAAAACTTGTTGACCTTTTTCTGCAAGTGTACCGAGTCAAAAGTAATATAGATTTATAAAGTAAGGATGTCGATCCCACATAGAATAGTTTTGCTATTAAATCTCAAATTCATAACTCACTAAGTAAATAAAAGTTTCAAAATGATTTGATTATAATCTGAATTAATAGGCAATAAAGACAACTAAAAAATAAATAACGATTATAAAAAGGAGTTTGTATGATCTAGAAGGACTCTGGGATTGAACTTTATCTATCTCCCTCATTCATATTTTGGATTTGATAAAAATATACAATATCTGTAACTACTCACAATTGATGCACATATAAAAATCATTCACATTGATTCCACTGATGTGAAAATTATAAGGAAATTTTCTAAACACTGATCCCTCAGCTATTTAGTAAATTACCCAGCATTAAGAACAGATGTTATACGCAATCAATACATCAAAACCTATCCTTAGTATTCCAATATATTGAGTATTTTCATCTAGGTCAGAAACTTAAAAGTACTTCCCAGTTAATTTCAAGAATCAAAACTAAGACCTAGAGGACGGAGGCAGATGGTTGGAATCAAGATTCTCTTCTTCTCTTACAATCTTCCTTTCATTGATTTGTAATGACTACCATGGGTAGTTAAATTCTTCATCCTCCCCCTCCCAATCACAGCAACATCATGCTTGTTCATAACTTTTTTATTATAATTTATTTTATTTCAATATAATTTGTGTATTTATTCTCCTTAATTATTTCAATGTACACAGGGTATCTTTAGGTAGATAACAAACATCCTGTAAAGGATGATTGATTGTCGTAGTGTGTTTGAATGGACTCTAGCATACAAGACACACAAGTTACGCTTCAGTTGGCTTAGAGTGTGACAACTGAAGGAGCTATCTACACTAGACGAGGGAGATCTGTTCGTGGGAGAGAGACTTCTAGTAGTTCACATGATCAATTTATGTTATATGTATTGACGATGTATTTATTTAATTTTAATTTTGTTATTATATATTTTCCATTAACATGCCCATTCAAAATCAATGCATCAGTACATGGTCATTCTAAATCAAGGAATAAAAATAAAGTTTCATCGATACAAATTCATTCTAAACCAATCAATCATATGCAAGTTAACATATGTTGTATTTCCTCCTAACATCTACACAAATGTTTGTATTTTGCCTACATAATATGATGGCCATAACTTTGCCTCTATAGTACTGTGCATTGACCACGTAATGTCTACATTTTAGTAAAGGACATCCATCAAGCAATTTAACCTACAAATCAAATGTCCAAGTCGTATAATTTTGAAATATCCAAAATGAAATGGCCAAATTGTAACAAATAAGTTAATGTACATGTACAAAATGTGATCCATGGATATCTCTTACGCATATTAGTCTATGTAGACTAAGTTTAGTCAGAGATTTACTTCGTAGTGGGAATATTGTTATATTTTGCTTTAACAACAAGCAAACTAAGATAACATTTTATCGGCTAGCAATGACGTAGCCCATATATGGTATCGTCATCCACTTGTCAACACCGTATGCAAAAAAAAAATGTTATATATATACAAAAAAATGTTAAATATGGAAAATAAGAAGAACTTACAATTGTTGTCTCCTCAACCAGTAATGACCTCTTGAGTTGCTCAAGTTGTTCATAGCCACCTAAGATACTTGCATATTGATCACACCACTAAGATATCTTTTTAAAAAAATTCATTCTAATGAGCGGCCATGACTCTTCCCCCATCCCTAAAAATGCAGCAATAGATCAATAACCACAATGTCCATCAACCTTAGCATCAATAATATCTACTATGTATGGATGACAAATAGGATGAAATTGATCAAGCATGAGAATTACTTTAGCGGGTATGGGCAACTGTGTTTATACCTTAACCCTTGAAACCTTTTGTGAAGAGCAACTATCATCAGTAGAATTAATTTTATCTACATGCTCAAAGTATGAAGGGTTATGCTTTGTTGACCTCTCAAACCGATTTTGCAGACTTTTGAGACCCTTTAATTTTCACTTTATCCAGTGGCGAACATATTGATGTCATACCAAGGAATGCAATTTCTCGAAGCTTGCTCTTTATGGTCACTTTACCTCCAATGTCAAACTCTTTAAAGCGATCTAAAATGATGTCAAATTTCTGTTCAATGGACAACTTAGATGATGATTCACTTGATGATATATCTGAGAAACTAAGTCTAGTCCACATCACATGCACTCTATTTAGTGGTATGATACTAAGAGCACATCTTGCTAATTCACACGCACATGGTAAAGCATGAGTACGTCTAAGTACAATCCCACACCGTTCCTTATCAAAGCCAATATGTTTCACCTTATCAAACTCTTCTACAATATGCATCAACATATATTTGTTGCCCACACCTACTAAACATTTGTATAACGTGACATTGAAAGTATGACCAACAACATGTAGACATGTCAAATGAGGCCTTAATTTCAATATGTTGAAGGACAAGCACATTGTTTATTGCATCCTAACATGTACACAATATATATACTAGATTGGACCCACTTCAGTATATAAATCATATACTGAATTCCGCAATCCGGTGTACAATCCGGTATACAAAATCATACCAGAATGCATAATCTGGTATACATAAATTTAATCAAAATATATATCAGATTGTACAATCCAGTGATCTAACGAATTGTACAATCCGGTATTCAAAACGAAAACGAAAATGAATTACTTCAGTCATTGCTCATACCGCTACCACCCATTGGAACCACCTACAACACCCTTCAACCACCCATGCATCAATGCCAAACAGCACAACCACCACGCGAACCACCACCGGTGAGCGATGACCACCACAAAACCTTCAACGATACTAAACAATACCAGTCCAGCTACACCAAAAAGCCTTTTGATTTTCAAATTCCTTCATATCCATATTTGTAATTTGAACAAAGGCATTTTAAAAAAATATGGAGGTGAAAGGTGGGATTATAGAGGTGCACGAAGAAGTTGTCTAAATGACTTTCTTTTTAGGGAATCTAAACCAAAAAATAAAAAGACTTGAGAAAAAATTTAGGTGGATTTTTAGTTTTTCATAAGCACTAATCATATATTAAAATTACAAGGGATATTAAAACTCCTACATAATAATCAAACATCAAACTTGTACCAGACTTTCAAATAACACACAACCCTAATAATAATAAGGAAATAAGACAGATCTTATTGTTCTTACACAAAGTTCAGGGACCTTCAGAGTGAATTTCCACATAGCCTGAACAGTTTCAGCCCGCTCTATGGAGATGTTCTAAGCTTAGGTCTTTATTCTTGAAATGCTAGTCTTGTCTGTCAAATGCTCGTTTGATTCCGTCAAATATTCGTCCAAGCCACAATAGGGGGTACCTGTGAAGACACTCCGATGCTCAAGTAAGTATACGGTTATCGGAGCTAAAATATTTTCTTATTCAGATTACATATACCTTTGACCTTCGCTATCAACTTATTTATAGGATTCAAAATTGACTTAAATCTTACGTTATGTCAGATTTTGTAGACTGTCCCACCAGAGGTTACTTGTACGTTTCAATTGTTGATTATGAAAGTTATCGGCTTAGAGCGACAAGTGGTCGTCCTGAGCTGAATAGTACAATTATCATTACGGATTAACCACACTGAGAAAAAAATTATACAAGATTCATCACTTTTTTTATTATCAGGTCACCTTATAAGCCTCAATAATAGCAATGAACTAAGTCTGAGTTATAAACAATGCAATACATTTACAATTTGGATTGTCAAGCTACAACTCTCCTTGCGGAGGTAATCAAATAAGCAGAAATAGATTTTCTAGAATCAACATCTCTTATCATATCAGAATCTTTGTAACCACAAGTAACATGTTTCCTAATTCACTACAAAAAAAATGATTTTACCTACGGATAATTATCCAAAGATCTATATTCGTAGGTATATTCAGCATTTTCCAGTGGTTATTATCCATAAATTTGTATCTATAGATAAATTCAACATTATCTACTGATTATTACCTACAAATTTATATCAGTAGGTAAATTCAACATTATATACAGATTATTACCTACATATTTGTATCCGTAGGTAAATTTAACATTACATATGAATTATTAACAAAGAACCATAAGTTTATTAATATTACTTATATTTTAATTAATAATATTAATATTATTATTATTAATCACATTATATTATTAATTTTATTATTAAATTTACTAATATTTTAATAATATTATTATTATCCACATATATTATTATTTTTAAGATTTGTTATTAATATTGTTATTATTAATATTAGTATTATGATTAGTTTTATTATTGTTATTAATATTAATGTCTTTATTACCATTATTATTAATAATATCAACGGTATAAATAAGAGTAACTATAAACATAATTATTATTATTAATATTAATATTTTTATTACTATTGCTTATATTAAAATTAATAACATTAATATTATTTTTATATTAATATTATTATTAAAATTACTATGATTAATATTTTTAATATAATCTACGGATACGGATATAATTATATGAATAGTGTGCAATATCTATATACTAAGTAATACTTAATATTATTATTGATATTAATATTATAAATTCTATTATATTATTTGTATTAATATTATTAATATTTTTTTTATTATGAATGTTGTTTTTATGTTATTATTTATTTTATAATTGTTATTAATATTAATATTAAAAATATTTATAATTTTATTTTAATAATATTAATTTATCATTAGTTTTATTATTATTACTATTATTAGTATTGTTCTTACTATTTATATTAATATTATATATATATATATATATATTTAGTAGTTTTAATATTATTAATATTCTTGTTAATATTATCTATATT
>Ga0209700_100647_pt1 | contig 68098 bp, 33 predicted proteins | sample SiratroredBW_FD_187528 | JGI IMG/M metagenome (GOLD analysis project Ga0209700, IMG submission 187528) | Root nodule microbial communities of legume samples collected from California, USA - Siratro red BW (SPAdes) (version 2) | ecosystem: Host-associated > Plants > Roots > Nodule | place: USA... | reverse complement strand
TTTATATATATATATATATATATATATATATATATATATATTATTAAGCTTTTATTGTTTAAGAATTCTACTTTAATTGTCAAATTGACGAATTAATTTAAAAAAAAATTATTTATTATTTAACTAATTTTAAAAAGCAAAAAAAATGCGATTTTAATTAAATTATAAAAAAATTATGAATAAATTTACAAAAATAAAAAATATATTAAGAAATTAATTATATAAAATAAATAAATTATATTTTAAATCTATATTAACATATAAAATAATGTTAACAATTTAATTAGTAGTTTGGAATAAGATTTTCAAAACTTAGTCGAATTAATTTTTCTATTTATTAAAAAATATATATTAAATAAAAATAATTATAATAATTTAATAAATAATTTTATATCATAAAAATTTCAGAAAAAATAAATAAAAATATTATAATTTTATTGAAGAAAAGATTTCTTTTCTGATTTGTTTTAGGTTTTCCAAAATCTTAAGGTGTCACTGTATATTGTATATTTAATAATGTTGACCAAAGAAAAGGAATAGAAAAAATATTATATCAAACGAAAAAAGAAATGGAAGAAAAACAAATTTAATTTTTAAACTGAATAAATTATTTATTTTTAAGAATTGTTTTTAGATACTATCTATTTTAATTTTTTAATAAAAACAAACAAACAAGAAAATGCCCTTCCTTCTTTGGAGTTAAAAACAAACTAAATATGACATTTTTTACTTGGCAACACAATGAAATGAAATGGCACAAAAAGATAATCTGTGCCATGTACAACTAATTTGATAGCTTCATAAAATCAAGGGGGTGGGTTACATATAATGCTTTAATTATTTATTTTCTTAGTTGACTCTAGCTTTGGAATCAATCAACCACCCCTCTTACATATTCAAGTCAATTATATATATATATAACCTTCAATGTTAAAAAAACAATAATAACAATTTTGTTTACATAATATTCTTAATTAATTATGTAGATCACTATCGCTACTATCAAAACAGTTTCTTAAAAGTAAAATAAAATAAAGTTACAAAAAATTGCTTTCACTTAGCATCTATAGTGTTTGAATATCTTTAATCACTCCCTCCGTTTCATTTTTATCACAAAATGAAATATAAATATTATTTACATTGTTAGTATATATTTAACCTTTTTTTTTTCAGTATTTGATAAAACTATATCCGCATTCATATATAGAAAGAAAACATAAGTTTTGAAGAAAATAACATTGATTTTACTTCCTAATAGCTGTGATCACTGATTAAATTAGGTTGAGTTTGGAAAAATTATGGATTTCAACAATGAAAAGTCATTTGCTTAGGTAGATTTAGATTTGCTTTATTTGTATTTTTTTAGGTATCTCTTTGACCCAATCTATTTATGACAACGTCGAAGAGTTTAAATATTTAAAAATATAAAAAACAATTGAAAAAAAGAGATTTCTTTTATGATAATTTAAACATAGGTTTGAAAATTTCAAACTCAATCTCATTATTTTTGCTGGTTTTGGTTAGAAGTGGAAAACTTATTCCTTTATTTATAGTTTTTTTTAATTTATTTTATAATATAGTTAATTTTTTTTTAAGAGAACAATTTAAAAATTTAAAAACATATGTTTATATTCTTTTAATGGTGAAGTTACACAATTATATTTGGTAGAAAAGTTCAACAGTTATATTTGGGACAAGAGAATTAGTTACAACAAAATATATATATCCTTATTTACTAAATAATAAAATTGTGAAATAAAAAAATAACATTAAAAATTGTTAAAAAAATGTGCCTCCTCGTATAAATATGGTTAAATAAATTGCATATTCAATTATAAATTATATTTTAATTCAAATAACATATAAAAACTAATATATAGAAAATAAATTAAAAATTCAGAAATAAATTATATTTTCAGTTCATTATAAAAATTTAAGTTCAGTGCTAAAATAATTCATTCATATTTTAATAATTATAAAACTCTTAACCTTGATATGTGTGTGCGGTAATTGAAGAAAACAAATAATAAGAAACAAAAAAGATAATGTCAAAAGTTAATCAGAATCATTCAAGTATTTATATATTCAATTTACTTGTAATATCTAATTGAATGTAAAGCTTGTATATGTGATGTTCCATTTAATTATTTCAATGCATTTTCTACCTAACTTTATCTGATATAATAATATTGGCGCAGATTAAGTCACATTGCCTTGATCAAAGCAAGCCATAATCAACTTAGCCTCCAGTAAAATCAGTTTAAATTGTTTTAAAAGATAAGAAACAATTGAAATACTGGCAATCAGTTAAAAATAATTCTCAAAGTTTGTAAAGTGTTAACTTTATTCTATCACAATTTTTTGACATTGACAAACTAACAATTAAATTTTTGGATTATATAATTCAAAATAAAAAATCTATATCAAAATTTACATTTCAAAAAACAAAAATAAAAACTATATTATAAACTGTGCAATGTAAATTATACTTTTGAATTCATAAATACATTTTATAAACATTTTAAAATTGTCTCTTCACCACTCCTGTAATAGTGCACCTTCAAATCACTCCCATAGAAGTGTACCTTCAAACTATGGAGGTGTAGAATGCAATAGCCTGATATTAGATAACTTACGAGCCCAATCTTTATAGGGCTCTACTAGATTTCTCATAGTTATTCTGCCTATACCTTCACGTATCCCCAAAGACTCGGCTAAATAACTATTATACTTAATGAAAAAACCAAATAAACTCTACAAATCCTCACATTTTAATTTAAAATATAATTGTTAATATTAAATATAAATTTTTATATTTTAAATTATATAATTCAAAGTAAAAATAAATAAATTATAGATTACACGTGATTAAAAAAAGTATATTTTAAATTAAAAAAATTATTTCAAATATACAATTCAGAATAAAAAAATTATATCTCAATGTATAATTGAAAATATTAAAACATAATTATATTTCATATTATACAATTTATCATAAAAATTTATATTTAAATGTAATACAAAAATTATATTCGAAATTAAAAATTTAGAAAAAAAAATTATATTCCAATACAACTTAGAATGAAAAAGAAACTATACTCTACCCGATATAATTCAAAATATAAATATTATATTTTACATTGACATTGTACAATTTAAAAAGAATATTTTTAATATTTTAAAAAGTATGGAGACGAGCTGGAAAGTGCAGAAGAATCACTCGATTTCTCATTGTATGTCTTGTTTTATGAATCCTGCAACCACAAAAAGATTTGAACATTCAATCGCCAAAGAAAAAGAGGGAAAAGACTACCAAAACATATCAATGTATTAATCTGTATAATTTAACTTTTCCCATTATAAATTATATTTTTGAAATGTTAAATTAAATTTATCTAAGATAAACTAAAGCTTAATAACTTTATACTTGTACCGATTTAAATCAAAAGACTTAAAAAAACTCAATTTTGATTTTAAAATTTTCTAAACCAAAATGAAAAGAAAAAAAAAATCGGAATCATAGCAATTTCCGAACTGAGATACAATCGTGCTATTAACACCTTAAAAATATTATGGTGTCCTTACTAGAGGATATGACCTTGAAAAATTTTTACATGGTCAAAGTCATGAAATTATATTCCCTATACTCACATGAATATACATAAATAACTATTTTTCTTCAATTAATAATTATTGTGTAAATATCTTTTTAAAATTTTTCTATATATATAATTCTAATTTTATTAAAGAAAATTTTGATATGTTCCTGCATACTACTGATTCTGGATAAGATTATGAAAAAAAAAAAAAAAAAAAAAAACTTGCGACTAAAGTCAGGGAGGAAGATAGAAATTTTCTACATACCCCTGTCTGATGCAAGTTGAGAACATTAAACATATGTTGGACCTATATTATGAATATCAAATTATATTCATTTGTTTTAACATTGGTCCTTGATATATAAAGTATATACACATATTAACTCTTGAAATTGAAAAAAACTATAAAAGAGTTTGATGAGAAATTTTAGCTCCACTTGTAGTTATCGTTGCCACAAACAAAGAAACTAGCACTTAAAATCATAAATGGACAAATAGAAAAAAAAAAATATGATTAGTTTTTATAGAAGCTGTGAAACAACAAAATCAAGCTTTTTTTGTGAGCAAGTGAAGGGATCTTCTTCCATTAATAACGAAAATACAACTCTTGTCCCTGTATACATTGCACTGTTAAAATAATCTCTAATTCGAGTATCTGATAATGCCAAATATAATTGTTAATATTTTATTTAATTTTTGCGTAAAATATAAACTCAATTCATGTCAAATATAATTGTTAATATTTTATTTAATTTTGTGTAAAATATAAACTCAATTCATATTATTTTAGATTTTGAATTAAACATAACCTTATAAAATTGATTTATAAAATAAATTTTTTATTCAGTTATATATTGTAAATTAATCTTATTTTTAGTTAATATAAAATTTTTAACATGTAATTTGTGTAAACATTGTTGTTTAAAATTTTTTGAGAAAAAAAATACATGTGAGAAAAAATATTAGGCTAACAAAAGTAGAAGTATAATCAAAATAAAAAGAATAAAATTCATAAGGATACCAAACAGTACAAGTTGGATTTAAAAAATCATAAAAGATATAATTAATTATAAAATTCTCAAAATTAGATTCAACAATTCATTAACATTGCACCTTTTTTTTTTTTTCCAAAAGTGAATAATAAGACTAATTATTCCTTATTCAAATATTGAATATTAAAAATAATTAAGCCCTTTATATTCCAGGTTAAGAGGTGTTGGTTAATGGTCACATGACCACCTAAAAAAGACATTGTTCAAATATGACAATGTGTTGTTCCTTAAATGTGTTGTCTTATCTTTACTTTAGATTGACAATTTCATTTCACCGATAAAGTTAGACAAATCTCTAGTGAGATTAACTACTTATTATTTAAGTATAATGACTTTAGAAGATTGTATAGTCTTTTTTTTAGATTAGTTTTAAGCCTTTCAATCTCTTTCTTAAGCTTTATATTCTCTTCCACTAATAAAAACTTTTATACTTTTTTGAAAACTTCAAATACTCATAAAAACGAAAAAACTCATAAGAGTTTCAGAAACAGCATTCCAAAACAGAGGGAAACGCAAGTTAATTATTAAATTGTGTTTCTAAGTTTTGTTCATTAATATTTTCGTAAAATACATGCAGACATGCAAATGTTTCGTCTTAGTTTCAATGGGGTTTTCTTAAAGAAACTTTAAGCTATGCACAATATTAATATCATTAGTTAGTAAACAATAAATTCATCAGTAAAGTCAGTGAATAATCTAACAGTATTATAGAACAATATAAAAATAAAAATAAAACATAAAATAAGTTTGTATTTCTTAAAGTTTTTCTATTTAAATAACTAAAAAAATGCTTATAGAAATAATCAGAACACTATCCTCCTAAACAACTGACAAGACAATCTTGAACTTACTTCTATTTATTTGTTAAATGTTAAATCTTGAGTAATGACTTTTTCTTCCTGGTTAAGTTTTTGTCCATATATATAATTGACTTTTTCGAAGGTTTTGGTCTTTACTTATTATCTTTCATTGTTATTAGTAAGTCTTTTTATTCTCTCTCTCTCTCTCTCTCTCTCTCTCTCTATATATATATATATATATATATATATATATATATATATATATATATATAAAATTTAAAATACAAGTGTATTGTTTTATGTTTGTGAAGATCTATGAGATAGTTAGTTAAATATTATTACTTTTTAGTTATTTATAGTTACTATATTAATTTCTATAAACAGTTTGATATAGAGTTCATGTAATATTCCCTTGCATTCATTCTATGAAATAAGAAAATTATTTTCTCTAAACCCTTTCTTGTTATTCACGGCTTCAAGCTTGTAACATCAAACCTTATCCTTACAACTAACTAAACATCTTTAAACGAACTTTGCCTGTTAACTATCATTAACTAACTACTCCAACTGCAACTAACTCAGATGACTATAACATCACTAACATTGTTTCATCACTTGTGATACCAGAATCACAATCTCTCCAACTACCACGCCATGTGTGACAATATGTTAGCACATGCACACGTGTCCAAACCATTCTAATCCAAATACTTTTTCGTTGGCATTTTTAATAAGCTTTATATAAATTTTGGTCAAAAGCAGCAAATAGTTCCTCTTTTTACCTTGGTTGAGGAAGGTGCATTTGCTTATTTTATAAGTTATCCCAGTTTTGGTTTGAGATTCTATTTAAAGTGATGGAGAGACACCTCAGTAAGTGGGGAGAGTAAGAAAAGGTAGGTGCCACTCGTCCAGTTTTCAGAAGAAATGGATAAAATAAAGAGACTGCCAAAGTAAAAAGTTTTGCAGAAAAGACCTAGTTTTATGTCCCCCATAATAATCTGAACATATATATATACATCTTTTCATTTACACAGTCATATATAATTCAAGCAAAAAGATTATATATATAATTATAATTATATATATATATATATATATATATATATATATATATATATATATATATATGTTACTCGTATGGGTTTTATCTACAATTCGAGTTATTAAAATTTATTGATTTTAATTTTTATATTAAATTTTGACATATTTTGTTTTTGATATATGTATATTATTATTGAATGTAAAATTTTAACAGTAATCTTTTTGGGGTTCAAATATATTTTTATCACTTAATTTAGTAATTTCACGAAGTTTTGGAGATCATCAGTGTAATTTACTATAAAACATAAGGAATTTTTTTTGTATCATTTCTTTTTTTTATTGTTTTTAAACAACTTCTAAAAAGAAAAAAAATATTGTAGTCTTAAAATTGTTTTCACTTATTCTTTGTTTTGAACAATAATTGCTCAAAAAAGAAATGAATATATTTTTAAAGTCATATAAGAATTTTGAAAAAGAAAAAACAGGAGTGGGGATGAACAATGACACACAACCATTGTTAAGGAGACGTTGACTTCTTTTCGTGCAAAGATTATAGATATTTTTGGAGTGCAGCATGGATTTTGTCATACATAAGCAAACTCTAAGATTTATATATTAGTCATCAGGTTTAGCTTCGTCAGAAAGAAATTACAGTAGCCTCACCCACCACCTCCATTTTCTTCTCATAGTGGACAAATTTTAAAGTGCTTATGCAAACATATGTATAAAAGCTTCGCATAATTGGCATATATGCATAATAAAATTAAGGAATTGAGTTACAAATTTTCATATATTGGTTTATATTATTAAAGTCGGAACTTTCTATGTAAGTTCCTAAAGATATTTTATCATGATCAAAGAATTGACGTAAAAAAATATTATATAGAGTTTAAATTTTTTACGTCGATTTTGAAAATAACTCACATACAAAGTTAGCTTTTTGAAAGAAATATATCTTATCTTTAAAATAAATATTTATTTTTGTTAATAAAAATTATTTATTTATTTCTTTTACTATAAATAAATGAAGCATATCACAGTCACCATGGACAAAGTCATAGTGACAAGCACAATAGTAATTCTACAGTGACATTCTTCCGGTCTCATGGTAGTAGTACTGTTACGAAGAGAAAGGAAAAAAAAAAAAAAAAATAATAATGATTGTGTGAAAAAGAAGTATAAGGAAAAAAAAATCAAAATTATCTTTCAATTTTTTTAATAAAAAAACCACAGTGACGGTCTCATGGTAGTAGTATTTTTACCAAGAGAAAGGAAAATGAAAAAAGAAATGGCTCTGTGAAAAAGAAGTATAAAGAAAAAAAAAAGAAAATTGTCTTTCAATTTTTTTAATAAAAAAACCACATTTATATTAATTCAATTTAGAATAATCGATTTTTATATTGAACAGGTATGAAAAAAAATTATCTGGACTAAAAGTTTAATCCATATTAAAAAATTGTATTTTATATATACGCAGGTTCAAATAGATATAAAAAAATTATCTTATTTAAAAAATCGTCAAAACTTGATCTAGTACACCTAAATTATAAATGTAGACAATTTAGGGCTATTTATGTTAGTGAAGATCCGACGTGAGTGCAGAAAATATGTAGATAGTATAAAATAAACTTTTTATATAAGATACTTAGGATAATTTATTAGTGAAAATCCGACCTGAGTGCAGGAGATGTAAATTTATATTAGATCCAATATTTGATATAAAAGGGTTGTATTTATATAGGATAGTAAATTGACTGATGAATCAATACTAGATGAGATGAAAAAAATATCTAAAATTTATATTGAAACATTTAATTGACATAAAATTTGAATATTTTTTGAAATTTTATTGATTTTGACCTAAAATCAAAACCTGAAATGTAAAAGCATTTAATAAAAATATTTACTCTAACTTCAAAATTAACTAAACTAAAATAATCTTAAAGTTATTAACAATTGTGTAAAGTTACTATATCATGGGTATGGGTATAATAGTTGTTGTAAATCAGATTTCAAATACATGAGCTATTTCAAAATATTTTTTATCAAAATTATGTATTATATTTTTTAAATAATTTTTTATCCTTTTCTCTTGATTATTTTTTTTTACATAGTAGGAATGTGTAATTTTTTTTTATGTTAAGTTAACATCATTCATATTCATATTGTATAACACTTTATTATTTTAAAGATGAATAAATTATCACTTAAAATTTTCAAATATTGATTTATCTCATTCAAATATTAAATACAAGGATAATAATATATTGTATTAATAAGTTTTCTATTTTAGCGAGCAAAATACAAGAAGTAATCAATTTTCTTTTTTATACTTTTTACTATCTCAACTTATATTCATCCAAATTCCAAAACTACGTACGTTATAAATTTCGTTATAATAAATAATGTAATTTATGTAATTTTCACTTTTTTTAATTGAAGACGAGACTTTATCTAAAAAAACATTTTTCATAATATTTTGATAATATATACGAACAAAGTCTATTATCTTAAATTTGATAAAATTTTAGTAGCATTTCATATTGGTTTATGAAGTATGCAAAATGAAAATGCTAAAAATATATTACAAAGTATGTATTTATAGAATACAAAATGATTTCAACCAAAATTTTATTAAATTTAAGCATAGACTTATAATATATACATATTAATAAATTATGTTTCAAACTGGTAATCAAACAATTCAAAATTTAATATAAATGATTGATGTTTAACATTTACACTAAGTCTCAAATAGGAAGTAACATTTCCTCATAATATAATACTTAATTAAATAAATTAGTATAACAAAATTAAAGAATATCACAAGCATATACATTTTATCTCTAACTCAATCTAAATTATGTTCCTTATATTTTTCTACAAAATATTGTATAATAATATATAAATTTATAAACAAACTAATGACTAAATATAATAAGGATTAAAATAATTAATTATTTCCTATAATATTTACTATTTTTAAATTTTAAATTTAAACATCCAATAAAATTCATCATTTATATTAATTTAATTTTAACAATTAGATTCGATATTTTAATTTTAAACATTTAAACTAACACGATTTAAATATTAAGAGTAATTAACAACAATCTAATAAAGACATTCATGTTATGTATTGAATAAAGACATTCATGTTATGTATTGAAATATGAATTTAAATCTTATACTGAGTAAAAAAAGTTAAACAACATATCAGAAAGAAGATCTACAAATCTATTATTTTAAAATTTGAAGTTAAAAACAACATCAATTCTATATGAAAATCTAAATCATATCTTATTTATCAATGATCTCTCCAATATTTTTCTTCTCACTTTTCCCTTAAAAACAAAAGTAAAACTTAATATTAAGTTTTATATAAATTCTTCAATGTAAAAATAATTTATTTTTAAAAGTATTACCGTACTTTTTTTTACATCGTATGTATATATTTCCGACCTAAAATTGTTAATGTTGTTGCCCCTTTTTCTAATAGTGGTGATTATTTTGCATTAGTAAAATTTTAAAATATGTATATTTTATATAATTATACACTTTATTGTTCTCTAAATTAGTGTTGTGTTCACTTTAGACCATAAATCCGGTTAGCACATGACCAGGGATCATGCAGCACCACTTGAAAAGAAACTATTACTTTTCCTTTTTTTAATTTCTTTTTTCCATCTTTAACAAGTGTTTGATGCAATCCTTACTTTTCGTTCTGTCACCTGTTTACACATCATACAATATTATATATACACTTGGATTTGTCTAGAAAGTTTCTAACCCACCAACTTTATGTGTTTGTGCATGTTTTTTTGTTGCTTTTTTATTCCTATTGATAAGCACGTATGTCTGTTACAATGTTCATTTTTTTAAAATTCAATAAACTATATTTTAAGTATATTTTAAAAAATATTATAACTAATGTATCAGTATGTATATTCTAAAAAATATTTATTTTTTGCATATTAAAATCGCTGATAAATAAATATTTTAAACACATAAATACATGTAGAATAAAAAAATGTAATTACATTAATTATATTTTAGACTTATAATATCAATAGAAAACATTTTTTTCTCTACATCAATAAACAAAGCTATTACTTGGTGTAAATAAATTTCCGGTAAGAATTATTAGAGAGATGTTATTTTACAAAATTTGGCAATTAATAATAATAATAATATATATATATATATATATATATATATATATATATATATATATAAACCTGCCTTATTTCACATTTTAATTTCATATATCCAAATCAATAGATTAATGCAAATTATACCACCTGCTTACATAGGAATAATTGCACATATGGCATTCTCTCTGAAAATTCAAACATGGTACTCTCTTTGTTGTTGTTCTTCTTCTTCCTTTTTTTTTCTTTATTTGTTAAAGAATATGATGTGGAGTTGAACGAGGAATGTCCAGAAGAGAGTAATAGGGAAATTTTCAAAGTTGATGGGTATGAAATGTTCTACGTTATGATAAAAGTTACGGTGAAAATGGCTTAAGGAGGGAGATGAAAATATAAGATACTTTTATAATCGTGATATTTCAAGGAGGGTAAGAAATGAAATCCTGTACATTAAGGAGGATGAGGGCATTATTAAAGGAACATTACCATGAAAGAGCTACATATCCAGGATGATTTCGAAAAATAATTAGAAGTTGTAGATGAAACTTTGAAATAGTTTAAAAATATGGAGTGCGATAATATTAGTGATGACGATAGCAGAATATTACTAAGGCTTTTGTTTTAGAATAGAGATATAAACAGGTGTATAGAAATGTAATGACTGAAAAACCTATATATGGAGACGATGTAATCTAAACAATAGAGTGTACAACAAGGAGTTATGAAGTGAAGTAGAAAAATGAAACTGCATATTTCTTTACACACTTTTCCAATAATTTCGAAGAGTATGATATGTGAATTTTTTTTTTCAAAAGTGTAAAAAATTAAAAGAGGTATTCATATAAATAAAACTAGATAAGAAGAGGTAAAAATTCAAATTTGTAAGATTTCTTGATGTTAAGAATGTAGATAAATTAAAAAGACGATATCTTTGAATCATTTTTCCTCTGACTCTTTAAGACGTTAACATGTATTATTTCTGAAATAATAATAATAAAACAAAACCATGTATGGTCTACTTCATTTATGGTACGCGAATCTTGTTGGAATTGTAACCACAACAGTAAGATGAATTAAATTACATAATCAATAATTATTTACATTTAAATATGAAATACACAGATCATATTCATACACAATGCTTATATAGTAAAACTTTGCACATTGCAAATCTTAAATTGCTGTAAAAGAACATAGTGGCATTGTCTTTGAATAATATAAGGTTTGCCAAATGTAAAAGACATAGATTTGCCACGGTCTTTAATGGCATTGTCTTTGAATAATATAGAAAAGGTGTGAATAATATAAAAAAGCAATTAAATCAATTAAGATACGGTGGTAATTTTTTGTAAAATTTGTATTTGAATAAAAGTAACCCGGTTTAGTAGTTTATTTATTTTTAAAATGATCTATATAATCTCTGTGAGACAGCCTGACAAAAAAAATAATAAAATTTATTATTGGCATAACAACAATAAGAAAGTATCATGAACTCAATCAATTAAATAAACGTTAATATGTAGTAAAAAAATAAAAAAAATAAATCAACATTAATAATTAACGTGAAAATACCTTTAAGATAAAAACAAAATCCTTAAATGGCTACTAATAATGGTTTCTAAAACTAAAAATGTTACTTTTATTTGCAAATTTTCTTAGTACAAACTATAGTTTTGATTTCAAATATGATTGTTTAGAATGAAGTACTATAAGTGATAAAACTCTAATAAAAATTTCAGCACAATTCGAATAGTTGGATTTTCAAAACAATTAAGATTGGTGATAGTAGGAATTTGTTGTAGACAACAACATTTCACGAAATTTCTAGCACTTCTACATACCTCCAACGGATAATCCCACAAGTCAGATTGAAGAACTGAGTGAGGAATCTCAATAAAAATTGCAGTTTGATCAGACAAGGTTTTACCGTTAGATATTCAAAATAACCAAGGTTGATTGTTGTATGAAGTAGCTGCGAATTTTGTTGGCATCTCTATCTTTTCTTTAAAGCAGCTGCCCACACACAGCTACACACCCTTAGACAGCTACACACCCTTAGAGTTAGTATTTTATTTTTTTTTCCTTTTACCCTAATCAGAATGTGGATACATTATATTGGGTCTTTTATGTGTCATAGATACATAAAAAAATGGGTTTGGGTCTCACAAAAAGAGAATCATCCCAACAAATCTCTCCGTTCTTGACTAGGTTGAGGCCCTTACCAATCTGATGATATAGCAACATGTTTCATAATTTTCCCTATACAACACTTTTGTCATCATGTCAACACCGTTATCATCCGTATGAATTCTTTACATCAAAAGTATCATATCCCTAGACAACATGAAAAGTAGAATTCATACCAAGATGAATGACACTTTGGTTGTCACAAAACAACACATAGCGATCTTGCTTGAAACCAGGCTTTATGAACAACTCTTTACAAGAACTTGACCATATACTTGAAATAGACTTTTTAGAATTAACATCTCTTGTCATGTCTGCATCAGTAAAGCCAACTACAACAGGTTTTTTATCACTAAATGTAAGACTCAAATTGGTTGTACCTTTGAGATATCTCAATCCACTTTACAACATTCCAATGTTCTTTACTTGGATTTGAAAGAAAATGACTTACGGTACCAATCACATGAGCAATATTTGATTTATTACATACTATAACATACATCAAGCTTCCAACAACTGAGATATAAGAAACTTTTTTTTTGTTTCTCTTCATCTGAAGTGGGAGTACTCAATTTAAAATGAGGAGCAAGAGGACCAATAATGTGTTTAGTCTCGTCCATGTTAAACCTTTAAGCACCTTCCTTACGTACTTATCTTGTGACAGATAAAACTTTCTGAAAACTCATTACCGAGTAATCATCATGCTCAAAATATGTTTTGCATGACCTAAATCTTTCACAACAAATAACTTACTCAATTGTTTATTCAACTTATCAATCCTGGAAGTATTCTTGCCCACAATCAAAATCTGTTTTGCATAACTCAAATCTTTCATAGCAAAAAACTTAACTATTTCTTCAGCTCATCAATCTTGGAAGTGTTCCTGCCAACAATTAAAATATCGTCAACATAGAGCCAAAGAATGATAAAATCATCACCAGAGATTTTTTGAACAAACAAACAATAATCTACCATCGACTTTGATACTACTTATTGAGAAAGTCGAGAGAGTAAACAGCGGGAAAATCTCATAATATGAAACCTTGAGTCAAACACCCATAAAGAATTGACACTATATTTAAAATGTATGTTTTTTTTTTCTTATATGTTATTCAACCTAAAACTTTAAAGCAATGTTCAACATGTGATACTTAGATGCATATTTAGTTTTCTAGCACTATATGACTATAAGTGAGTCAAAAATTGATGGAAACAAACTCTTGAAACATGCACAAGTGTGAGCATTAGGACTACGTTAAAAGAGGGGTCACAAATTCAAACCTTTTGTTTTCTAAGTGTGAGCATTAGGACTACGTGAAAGGAGGGGTCACAAATTCAAACCTTTTGTTCTCCTAAGCACGCAGGACTTTTGGTATAAGGTGGCATAGATTAGGACAGAAAATGTAAACCCACATGAAATGTTCACCAAATACGAGCTTCATAATTGATCTCATGGTTGAAACCAAGGGAAATTATTGGCTAAAGTTGATCTCACAATGATTTTTGTTTTGTTTTATTTTATTTTAATGGAAAAGTGGGGAATGTAAATAGAGGAAATTGGGCACCTTTTGAAAATCGTCATTTAGCTTCTCCTTTATAAAAGCATACGTAGATGTCGTTTATGAAGTGTCACGACTTTCCCTATGAGGTTGGAAGGGGCAACCTTGAATGAATAGTGGAATAATTGGCTTTGTGAAGTAGGCTATTATATTTATGTTGGACTTCATTATTACCAAGGTTGAGGTGTAAGGTGTGTTACTTTTTGTTAAACAAGTATGCAGCTATCTACAACCTCTTTTTCCATTTTTTTTCCTCAAACAAACAAGATAAGGTTATTGCAATATATGATTAGGAATGAAAATCAGATGAGAAAATGGATATGTTTCTAAATTTGATAGACATGGTTCAATATTTAATTAATTCAATGTGAAGGGACACGGAAGGTTATACAAATGAGGATTTATAATTATTGAGTACAAATTACTATACGCATCTCATGAACGAAAGTTAACCAATTGAACTAACCTAGTTTCGGTATTTTGCTTTAGTATACTATATACTTTTATTTTTATTTTTTTTTTACAAAAAAGTTATGTTGGAGTTTTATTAATCATTTTAAGATCTTATCAATTTTTTCTGGAAATTTACTTTATACACAATTATTCTTAAATGTATGAGACATACACAAAAAATAACAAAATATATGAAATTTATGCGATTCGACATCTTTTGTCACATCCAACAAACTATCATTATAATTAACACATTACAAATTTTATAAATAAATTTGTAAAACTTTTCTCATTGCAAATGTTCTAGAAAAACCTAATGAATGTTTTCATTACAGTCCCGTCATCTGTCTCCCTCAATCTCTCAGGGTGCCTATTAGTATATCTACATTTTTTAGTGTTTTTGATATATTTCTTATATATATATAAATTTAGTCATGACAGTAACTTTGTTACTTTTAAATTAGCATTATTGACAAGTAATAATCATCTTAATCGCATATATACAGGTATCTTACATGTTAAAATTAGTATGTGAACACGGTTAATTAAAAAAAGTAACATAATAATTATCAGGACCGAAATCACATATTTATTAAATATTTGGTATTAAAAATACTAAAACTTTTGGAGCGTTAATTTTAATACGATTTAATTTTGGAGGTATCAAAAAATTATTTAACCCAATTTTGTCTAAGTTTCAGCTTAATAATATTTAAAAATCAAATAAGAAAAGTGAATATCATTTTATTAAAAATATAAGGAAGATGAAAGTCATTTATTAAAAAGAAAACTGAAGAGAAGATAAATGTTATTTCAGTAAAAATGTAGATGAATGTCTATTTTAATATCAAATAAGATGTGAATATTATTTAGCATAAATTTTGGAGAGATTTGTACAATTTTCTCATAAAATAAATATATTTCAGTTTTTTTTTATGTGTTTGGCTAATCTACTTATTTTAAAAGTAAAAGTTTTGTTATTTGTTTTTTATCCAACCATTCTAAAAAGTTAAAAAAAGTTTTCTTTAGAAAAACCACAGAATAACTTTTTTGATGTTTTAATTTTTTTTGTTTTTGAAAACGTTATACAAAAAATATTACCAAACAGAACTTTTTCTTTTAATTTCAAAAACATTTTGAAAGTAAAAATCTATAACACAATCAAATAGTCCAAGAATTTGCAAGCAATTATTTCACGAAGATAGCATTTCAATTGTTCATAGTAGCATTTTGTTACATGATCTACAACAAAATAAGGAAGATGCGCAATTTTATCAGTAATTTAAGAATCAAAAGTGTACTTTGAACACAATAAAATTATATGTATGTATTTATCCACACGTAAGTGGTCGCAGGAAAAGAGCAGGAAGGGATCACAACGGTGTTAAGGAAAGTGGGAGTTGTGAGCTAATAAAGTTCCTTCTTTCTTCTTTTTCATATTTCGTGGAGGAACGTTGTTTCCCTTAAATATTCACACCACAATTGTTATAATAAAGAAAGAAAGGAGAAACTGAAAAAAAAATGAGATAAAAACGAGTGATGTGACAGAAAAAAATGCTGTGAGAAGAGAACTGAAACAGCGTAACTTTATTTTCAATGCATTATTGATTTTTTAACGCTGTCACACTCACTAATTTTTGTTGTTGGAGTGGGAACGTAACGAAGTTAGCAAGTTGACTGTTCAGAGAGTTTTCTAATCAAAGGAGAAAAAGTAAAAGTTGTGATTAGTTTTATCTACTGTAGCTTTTGAATTTGATTTTGTTATCTTTGGCCCAGCGTTGCTTTTACAATTTGTTTGCATACGGGGGAAGAATAATAAGGATACTATTAATCAATCAATTGAGCTACTGAGTTTTCACATGTACATATCTATATCTATATGTATATATATTTAATTCTGAGCATCAACTGGGAGATCTTGGACTAACCAAATTCCAAGGTTGGTGTATTTTCTTCCATCTGCAACAGTAGTATTAGTGTTTCGTTTGGTTCCAATTTCGATTCGTTGTCGTTTTGAGCAATAGCTTGGACTTAAGTGGGTCAAACACTAGTACCACTTTGGCTGATTGCTGTTTAGTTCTAGAAAAAATTTCATGTCATGGATGACGTTGAATTTACTATGACAATGAATATGACGGTTTTGATTATTTGAGTTAAACTAACTGTATTTTGATTACCTTTTGATGGGGGGTTTTCTGCTGATCTTTTTTTTCTATTTTGACCTGCTGAAACCAAAATTCTAGTGTGAATCTGGTTAGAGGTTGAGAGCTTTATTTTAGTAGCAAGATTTTAGCACCATTTCTGCATAGATGCAGTTTATGTTGCTGCAAACTGCTGATACTGTTACTCTCTTTATTATTTTTGGGACAGAGGGAGAGAGTGTTTGAAGTTTTTGAGCTATTGGAATCAGAATTAGGACTATAGCAAGTCTCTTGTTTGGTGAGAAGTGGCATCTTGCAGAGAACTCTTCTTTGATCATTTGGCTACAAGAGATAAATGAAAATGGACATATACGAGCCATTTCAGCAAGTTGGCATGTGGGGTGACGGCTTTAAAGTTGATGGTGGCCTGAATTCAATTGCTTCCCCAATATTAATGGTTGACAATAATGTGGAGAGCAAGGTGAGGTTTTGTTTTATGGTGGGTTAACTTCATTTTATGTGAAAACTACTATATATAAGTCTAACTGTTTTTTGAATTTGAATTCTCCAGTCTGAATATATTCCTCAAGAATCAAGAGAGCCTTCTGGAGCCGATCAAGAGACCACAGATAAAGATGTTAACAAGGTGATGAAATTTCTTCAAGACATTCTTCTATCATAAATTTTTGATAGTACTAAGAAGTTTTGTCAGTGACTGAAGAATTGTCTAAGACATGAATGTTTTTGTTGTTGTCTGCTTGTCTGTGTCTGATAACCGCCTAATATGAATGTTTAGATGAGAAGACGTCTAGCTCAGAATAGAGAGGCTGCTCGGAAAAGTCGGCTAAGGAAAAAGGTAGGATAAATGAAGTTACAAGAAGGTAGCCAGTATCTGTCTTCTGATTGTACCTTTTTGAAATCCATAGGCGTATGTTAAACAGTTAGAATCTAGCCGCATGAAGCTCATGCAATTGGAGCTGGAAATTGGGAAAGCAAGAAAGCAGGTGAACCAAAACTCTAGAATCACCACCACCTTTAATCTTCCTTTCTTATTATTGTGAATTTTTTACTTATATTCCTTCCTTCTTTTATCATGTTTAAGTTTATGCCAAAATATCTACTTGCAGGGTCTGTACATGGGCACTGCATTAGATGCCAGCTATATAGGATCAACATCAGAAACAATAAATCCAGGTTTGTGACTCTTTTTGTGGAATTAATCTTTCTAAAATGTGTTCTTATATAAATTTATATACATATCAGTTCTTCTCTCCGTGTATTCTGGAGAAAAAAATTGATACCCTATTTTGCATATGCACCTTCACTAATATATGTTCACATCTCTAAGCAACAGATCATTTACAACTTTGTTCCATGAACTGCTAAGTAAAAATCCCTGCATCTACTATTGCAGTATGTATTGTTATATCCAATTAACCATTCTTTCCCATGCTTCAAATAGTAGAATATGATGCGGAAAATTTTAATGACCCCATGCTACCATAATTATCAATGTTGGTTTAGATGTTAATTTTGTGCCATTCTAGTACTTTTTCCCTTGTGTATGCAGCACTGTGGTTATAGCTTGTTATATTATTCTTAGTAGTCCTTCTGTTATATGAAACAGTTATTGTTGCTTTTGAAATTGAGTATGGACAATGGGTTGAAGAGCAACACAGGCGGAATGAAGAGCTTAGACATGCATTTCAAACTCAGGCACCCGATGTTCAGCTGAATGCAGTGGTTCAGAGTGTCTTAAACCATTACTCAAATCTCTTCAGAATAAAAGCAGATGCTGCAAAGGCTGATGTTCTCTATTTACTCTCTGGTGTGTGGAAAGCATCAGTGGAGCGCATCTTCCTTTGGATTGGAGGGTCCCGTCCATCACAGCTTTTAAACGTACATACCGCACACTAAATCTCATTTTCATAACTGCTTACGCTTTCTCTACACAGATGTATTCAAGAATGTAAAACCAATCACTTAGCCTCGTTTTGCAGATCATCGTACCACAACTTGAGCCTTTGACCGATCAACAAATTGTTGGTATTAACAACCTCCGTCTATCATCTCAGCAAGCTGAAGATGCTCTTTCACAGGGATTGGAAAAACTTCAGCAGAGTTTGGTCCATGACATGGCAGTTTATCCATTGGGTGTAGGAAACTTCGGACTTCAGATGGCTCTTGCTATAGACAAATTTGAGGCACTAGAAGGTTTTGTAAGCCAGGTAACTGCATGCCCTTTTTTTTCTAATTATTTTTGCCCATTTGTAACACTGGCATGAAGAAGTGAAATGCATTGTATTGTCCACAGGCAGATCACCTTAGACAACAAACTCTGCTTCACATGTCACGCATCCTCTCAACTCCCCAAGCTGCTCGTGGCTTGCTGGCTCTTGGGGAATACTTTCACCGTCTTCGCACTCTTTGCTCTCTTTGGGCTTCTCGTCCATGTGAACTTCCCTAACTTAGGCTCCTCGCTACTCCACAAATCACCTCAGATTGCTCCATAAAGGAAGATACATGTATCATAACTGGATCATCTGTTATGTGCATTGCAGAACTGTTAGTGAGTTTTGCATATGAATATATATGATTATGAAAGTTAGTGTACTACCATGAAGCAAATTGTGTGATTTGCTGCTCTAGAGAGTATGATTGTACATAAACAGTGTATCATCTTAACTACTATATCTTTATGAAAAACTTTCTGCTATCTTAAAAGAAACCATTTTACTTTTACTTTTGAATTTATCTCTTAGTTTATTGTATGTGAAAAGAGAAGAAAACATAATTTCAATTCTATGGCCATACAGACATTTTGAAATTTAAAAATATATATGATCACAATATAAATTGATAAGAAAAAGGTGTTTTTCAGTTTTTTCTCATGTCATCTAACTACAAGTAATTGTATAATAAATTTAGTATTTTTCATATAATCATTTAAAATCCTGTTTATTTATGTTTTTCTTTATTAATGTTTATTTTACTATCACATATATAAAAAAATTGAAAATAAAAATTCGCAATCAGTAACTTTCGTCCATAAGTTTCCCGGGGAAAAATATTCGCGGCTCTCATTCAACAAAAAATGAGAACGGAAAATCATTATTTCATCTCTAAGAAAAATTGCAGCAAAACATTTGGCAACTTTAAAGATTCTGTGAGATTCAAGGGTGTTAGTTATCGTTGAGGGGCCCAGAACCTCTTCTCTTCGTCCACGTCTTCCACTACCAACACGAAAGGGTTTTGTAATTGTAACTTGAATTGGCAGAGTGAAGAACTTCAAAAATCAGAGGGAAACTATGAGCAATCTGAGAACCCTGTGTAGACCTCAGACGGTGTTCTCTTTCATTAGTTGCAGACATCAATTTCGATCAAGGGTTTCGTTTCCAAACCCTAATTGCAAGTTCCGTTTGCCGTCGCCGTCTCTGTACTCTACAATCGGTTCTTGGGGTTCGAATCCATGGTTTCGCGTGAATCAGAGGAGAACCGTGGCCAAGGCGTCGAATTGGGCTGAACAAAAATCCCCATATGAAACTCTTGGTAATTTTTACTTTCAAGTTTGCTGACAATTCGCGTTACTGAGAAAATGGGAAACGAACAACCAGCTTTAAGGTAAAAAAGGGGAATCTTAGAAATAGAAGAAATGGTGGGTAACGCTGAAATTGAAAATTGCTTAAGCCCTAAGCAGATAAATTTTTCATAAGAACTTATTGCGGAAGAAAAAGAAAAAGATAAAATGATTTAAAGTTCTATCATGAACTGAACTTAATATTTTTTTCTGCAACAAGTGTTTAGGGAGAATCTAAGCTTTAGGAGTGGAAACGAATGTCCTTTTTCTGTGGAAAGAGAATATAGATGGAAAATTCCTCTGCATACTTGTTTGACAGTTCCTTCTCCATTTGTCTGTGTGAACAACAGAATTGGAAGGAGATGCTGATGAGGAGCAGATAAAAATTGCTTACAGACGCTTGGCCAAATTTTATCATCCAGATGGTGTGTATCTCCATCTTTGCTGCTTCTTTTTTGAAGTGTCGTTTGTAATGTATCTATCAATTTGATATTTAAATTTTCTCGTTGTGGTGGCCTGATGCTATATCTAGCAGCAATATATGATTATGCTCATTCAAGATGAAGTCAGGCAATTGCAACAACTTATCAGTTTTGATTTTGAGTTTTTACATCTTGTTTTAAATGCTAGTCTGCTGGAACGTGGGAGATATTTTGTTTGTTCTTTACAAGAACGTTCCTATGAAGCAGTTATGGCTAGTGAGTGTTTCTTCAACTGTGTGCCACACACCTTAGTTGTGAAACAGCTCTCCTGTGCTGGGATTATTTATAAAAGCGGAGTATAATCTCCCGATACATAGTAACTTTGTTTACTTTACTCTTCAAGTCTATGATGGCAGAGGGAACCTTGAAGAAGGTGAAACAGCAGAAGCTAGATTCATCAAGATTCAAGCTGCTTATGAATTACTTATAGATGGAGAGAGGCGAAGACAGTATGATATTGATAACCGGGTCAACCCTATGAAGGTAATAATATTTTTGGGCTGTTTGATTATCGGCTGTTGACTGGCCACACTTGTTCCTTTAGAATTCTAATTTACACTTGTTTGTGCTTTTGGACCAGTATGGCTCTTGTTATATGGGATTTTAAGTGGATCATAATATGCTGTTATTCCTAGAATCAAGCGTGAACAAATTCTTTTGAGCAATAGTGTTGAAGTATTACTTTAAGTTTCTTCTATTTTTAAGGTGGTCGGTAGAACTAATATGCACTACATGAACAGAAAACATAATGTTAATTAAGTTGTATCTACCATATGAACCGTTTGGCAACCATAGTCTTTAGATGTTAATGAACAGTCAAACCACTTCATCTTTTAATCCTTTAGGAAGGAAAGAAATACTAATTAAGATTTTATATACATTGTAATAGCATATCAAACTGCAGAACTTCATCAAATAACTACTGTTTCATCTTTGTGTACAGAGAATATATTTTTCATGTTCTGCTTTCCAATTTCTTGTCAGTGTAACATATGAAATAGAAGAGCCTCTAACTCTCTAAGCATTTGTTTTACTAACTTTAAAATGGATAATAATGGATGTGTTATTGTGCTGTAATTAGAATATGTTTACTTTTCTTATACTTAACCATTCTGCTGCTTTGTTTCCTTCAGGCATCTCAGGCATGGATGGATTGGCTTATAAAAAAGCGAAAAGCTTTCGATCAGCGGGGTGATATGGCAATTGCTGCTTGGGCTGAACAGCAACAGCGCGAGTTAAATCTTCGCGTGCGTCAACTTTCTCGTTCAAAGGTATTGTGCTTGAAAATGTTGCCAGCTTAATGTAGGGTTGAATGGTTGTCAAGAAGACTAGGTCATAGTTTTGTCAAATTTTCTTCCAACCATAATCAACAAGACAACCTGGTTTTCTTACTTGAGTAAGTCTGTCCCTTCCCTGTTTGAGTGAACTTAACATGATCCTCGCTTCATATATAACATGGCACATTTGTTTTTCTCTCGAGAATGGGTGTTGGAAAGAATCAGTGTCACACATTTCATCTGTTATCTGAGCAATGTTCCAATTTTTTCTATGCATCTGATTGGGATTATGTTACATAATCGCAGACTGATCCAGACGAAGCTAGGAGGATTCTGGCGAGAGAAAGGAAGGCCTCGGCCGATTATTACTCGAATACGCTTAAAAGGCACGCGCTTGTACTGAAGAAGAGAGATTTGATGCGAAGAAAGGCCGAGGAAGAAAAGATGAAGACTATCAGCCGGCTCTTGGCGGCAGAAGGTCTTGAACTTGATGATTCAGATAGTGATGAGGGACTCTAGTCAACATACGGACATTGTTTCCACAAACCAATACCTAATATGTGATTCAAAACCATGATGTCTGCCTCAGCGAATCTAATTATTCTTGTAATTATTATTCAACAGAAATATATGTACATATATTTTGTTATTTTCAATCTAAAATGAGAAGTTGTTTTCTCAGTCGTATTATATCATTATTGTGATGATCTGAAGTGGCTTTTGCTTCCTCTATCACCATAGTTACTAACTGCTCCCCCATACTAAGAGAAAAAGCTTACAATACCCCTCCTTTGTGTACTGCGTTCTTGACCCACCATTGTCACCGCTGCTTCCCTAGTTGCCTACGCCCTCGTTCTCCATTGTGTGCTGCACTATTGTTCAAAAAATTTCAATTTGGAAGCTATTATTTATGTTATGGAAAACTTGTTCTAAAAAATTTATTCTATAATACATTTTATGTCTTTTGGACAACTTTTATTATAGAAAAATCGTTTCAAAAAGTTAATTCACGAAAATGTTATATATATACTGGAAAGTTTGTTTCAGAAATTAAATCATGCTTTGGAAAATCTGGAAAGCTTGTTCCTAAAGATTTCTAAAATAAGGAATCCAGAAATCACTTTTATAAATGGTTATTTTTGAAATTATGAGGTGCAGTTAGAAATTATGAAAGTAAAAAAGAGCCTCTGAAATTTGGGGAAGTCCAAGATAAATATCTAGTAACGTCGACTTTAGATTTCTGTGCACGCTACGAGACAATTTCCTGTTGGTTACTATTATGCAAGTTGAAAGTTTAATTTATTTTGTTCGTTGATCTTGGGGAAAGAAAATGAAACGGTGAAGGATTCATGAGACGTTTTTGGAATTTTATTTTATTTTCTTGTCTGCGGAGAATAGTTAATTTATCACTACATCACAAGTGAGTGATTAGTATTTTTACGAATTGTTGTTTAATTTATTTAAATAAATTCTATAGAGAAAATTTCTAAAAAATTAATTATTTTCTATTTAAGAATCAAAATCCTTCATTTAACTCGGATCGTATATTCTGTTACTGCACATTCTAATGACCAACCTACAAAAGCAATGCAATGTAATTTTTGTTTTTATTGTTGATTTACTTTGTGTTTTTGTCTTCATAACTAAGGTTTATACGTCACGGTAAGTTCAATATTTGTCAGACCATGGTTTAATATTTCACCATACATAATCCTTTTGCTGTTTCTTATAGGTATCTGTTCATCTTAACTATTAACTAATGGCCCTAAAACCAAAAGCTGTACCAAAGTATCAAGATACGTATCTTTTTAATTGAATGTTATCGATTAATATGACTAAAAGGGTAGCCCAATTAACAATAACAAGAAGCAGAAGAAGAAAAATACAAACTTTATAAATAACTGAAGTATGTCAAAAGTATGGTTAGAAGTGTCGTCTTCTGTTACTTTCCTTTCTTCTATAGCCCTGCGCTGTATCCATAGTGTATAATTCTTCTCCTTTTTTATTGATGTTGATGACTTATTGATGCAATGAGTTTTAGTGTCCGGAACTGCAACGAGGAGGAGCCAAAGTCCTTCCTTAGATTCATCTACCGGGATGCTCAATGTAAGCGGCATGTTTCTCTGAAAGAAGTTCAATTAGGGGATTCTCTACATCAGACACACTCGATTTACGCGTAACGTGAATCTTCTCAGCTCTAGTGACAACCACCACGTGCTCCTTGCGAGATGAGAGTTCATTTGCAACCACTGCATCCATCTTGTACTTTTCAAGAGCTGCAGCAGCCTTCTTTAGAAGAATGTTTGAATCTGTTTCTAACTGTCAGACAACGAAGAAAGGTAAATCTTAGTCAACCCAAATGCTATTTCTCATTACTTCATTTCATTCTATGTTTGGATGTCTCTTCGGAAAAGACAGCCAAATAACCTCACTAACTTGAATACCTGATCACTATACTAAGTGGTATTTTGATACTCTCAAATGCCATCCATTTTTATTTCTACAAATTCTTAGATAAAAGCATAGACAATGAAATTCCTGTAGAAAGTTAGTACTAATTATGTTAGTGTACTTTTCTATAACTTTGGAAAGGACAGTCGTTCATATGCAAGGTATCATCACATGCAGAGTAGGACTAAACTCACTTATACTCACGCTTTTGCGCAAGCTGTCAACTTCCTGTAAGACATCTTCGTTATTGTTAAACCAGTGATTTCAATTTAATATTTGTCAAAACATCATAGGTCCGTATAGATTTTTTTTTGTCACTGTTTTGCTAACCCCTGCCTGAGGGATAAAAAATGGAAAGTTACTTTGTAATTGAAACTTCTCATTTCTTGATTCCTTGGTCATTCAGGGAATTGATTAGCAAAACTGTTTGTCAAAAAGAAAAAAAAAAATTATCATTATTTTTTTCCGAATATCATCAATACCTTGAAAGATATGCAGAAACCAAGAGGAGCCCAATCTTTCCTGAGCACTGACAACATTTTTGGCACATTAACTAATTTCACATCCAAGAGGTGAGATCCTGACTGAATTTTGTGCTCTACCTGCAGGATTAATATAAATCAAGATAAACATTACCGAGCAAAGCAAATCTTTCATTGAAATGCTATAACTCAACATAGCATTATAGTGCAACTTCTATTTTCATAATCAACCACACAAAACTACTTTGATTTTTCTTCAAATATGTATCTTCCCATTTTAACGTCTCTCGACTGTAATTTATTTAAAGGCACAGGATTTTTAAAGTTCCACACAGTGTTGGTTCATGTGAAAGAACCCAGTAGCATCTAGAAAATGCTTCCGTTTCTTGAGCGTTACAAACTATTGCCTTAACAGTTATACTACTACTGAAGAAAATGGCACCATCAACTCCATGTCTTATTAACACCGAAGCAAGGCTAGGAAGTATGTGACATGCCTTAAGTTTACACATGAAGCTACAGGCAAATTCTGTATATCTCTCCTGTACAAATTTTATATTTATTCAAGCAGCGGTGGAAATCTCTTCATAGTGATAAATTCTTGTTCGTAACCAGCTACACAATCATTTAAAACCAAGATTCAAGTCAATACTGCAATAAGACTTTCACGGAATGATGAACCAACACAGCATGATTTATACCATCTCCTTCCAAGGAACATAATAGTCCGACGCTGCAGCAGCAAGATAGAACATTGCACGCGGGCCAATACACCTCATTGACACTGCAATAATTTGTAACATCTGCAAAAACAAAAGAAAACTAACAATGACAAATGTACTGATTAAACACCTACTAAAAGTTATAATAAAACAAGTGGCTCTCTATCTTGCAATCAGATCAACACATGATAATCAAAGACACAATAGTTCTATCCACCTCCACAGTCAATTGTCAGTAAACACCCATACTAACTGAATGAGAACATATACAATATAGAAGATGTCAGCATTTGTTGCAACAAATCAAATGGACAGTTACAATTTACAAACATTGACTAGAGCTAACCTGGAGATACTCAAATATGGTGTTGAAATGCAGTTTCAACAAGAGACCCCTTGCCACTGCCTGCATTAGAATGAAAACCCCAACGAGGCTATAGCTATATCCAAATAATTTGAATCTCACGTACCATAAATTAAAAAAAAATGACAAGAAATCACAGAAAATAAGATAAAAGAAGAGCACAAAATCCAATATCCGCGTCATACAGTGTGATGATCCACGACAGCCCTCTTCACTGCTTCCGCATAAGCCTCGCAAACTGAAGTATAGAACAGAATTTGTCGAAATCAGGACAACTCCAGGAGTTTGTACAAAATAGCAACCCAATGAAAAAAATTGAAGTAGGAAAGAATGCTAATTGGCAATGTCACAAGATAGCAAATGAAATTAATCTTTGAGTGGACTTCATCTGAGAAACAGAAGGAAAACAAAACGATGCACATTTTTTCAATGAACCATAATAATTTTATCTTTTCTCATGGTACGAGAAGAGAAGAAAACAGAAACTTATAACCTTGAATGTTGGACTCATCGGTGGGCTCGAAGCATTCAAGTAAAGGATCATCAGGAAGGGATCTACAAAATGGCTGGAAACTTCCCCTGCATAAATTATCTAATGTTGATCACCACATAGATAAAACATAAGAAAATACAACTTTGCAGGTCCAGAAACTCACTTCCGGTACAGAAAGATAACAGCATATCCTTCCTTCAGAAAATACCTACAACACAATCACCAACCTGTTCTTCTCAACCGAATTAAAACAAAGATTTACAGAACAAGAACAAGGCAAATGCAAACTGCAACGTACTCGGTGGAAGTGGCCCCTCTGTGACCCGAACTGAAATTGTCAACGTAGCGAACACAACGTTGTTCCAACGGAGCAGTGGTGCCACCAGAAGTCACACAAACAATTCTCCTCGCTTCCCCATTCGCTGGAGAACCAAAATCCACCACACATCATTTATACTAAGCACACAAAAAGAGAAACACAACATCGAATGCAGTAACAGACAACTCACCTGAAGGAGAAGAATTGCGTCGAATGAACCGATCCAATTGCTGAGTTATTCCATCACTGTTCTGCAAAAGAGGAGCAGAATCAAAAAAGGCTTTCACTTCTGCTTCAAGGGTCTCACCTGGAACTTCCAATCCCTTCGCTGCATCCATCAAAATCAAAACTTCCTACATTCACAACTCACTTATAAGAAACACGTGGCATCATCAAACCTATCCGCGAAGGGATTATCTTTTATTACACATTCCCCATTATCCAAAAATCTTAAATTGAGTGAAATTAAATAAACACTAAATGAAACAGAGAACGATTGTGAACCAAAAATTGACATGAGAAAACCCTAGCAGTGCGTGATTTTGATTGTGAATAAGAGAAAGGTTTGAAGTTGAGATAACTAACGAAGCAGAGAAGAGACTGATTAGCGACAGAAAGTGAAGGTGTAAGTGAGGGAAGGTGAAGTGTCTTATATTTATAGTTGAGACTTTATTTTTTATTCTGAACAATAATAACAGAGAACTGTATTGGGTGCTTCTTAATAAAATAATTAATCACAAAAAGGAATTGTAATTAAAAGTGAATAAAATTAGTTGGAATGATGAAATAATAAATTGATTTGTGGGCTAATAAATACTCTACTTTAGTTGCTTTCTTAGACCACCGCTTCTCTCTTCCAAACTTATGTCCCTTTCCGCTTTTCATCTTGCCTTCTCCTTTATATTCTCTCATCACTTCCCTATGAAATCATTTTTAAAAAATGAAAATGTTATTATTTTATTAGGTATTTTAAAGATATACAAAAATTGAAAGCTCTTCATATAAATTTTTTTATAATATAATAAACTAAACAATAATGATAAAACTATAATAATATTAGAAAAGGTATTTAAAAAATATATTATACTATCAACTAATAATAATACAGTAAAATAATAAAAAATTATTTATAGCATAATATATTTCATGTATTTTTAGTATGATGCTGAATTAGTATATTTTTGTAAGTATTGAAGTTCATTTTTACGGGTTATAATTTGAGTTTAGGAGTAAGGTTTACGAAACTCTCAATAATTTAGTCATGTTTTCAAATTTGACAATCTTAGTAGATCCACTTACCTACTAATGAAAATAATTGAAATAAAATTATGAAAAATGAATTTCTTATTGAGAGCATGGTGATTTATATTGAAAAATAAATAGCTGGATATTAGAGCTAATTCAAAACATTTACGGGGGATGATGCTTAAGCCTACACTAAAGCTTTCAGTTCTTTTTTTTTTTAACCAAACTATTCTCATGACATTTGTTGGAGTGTATGTTCTGAAATTTCATTAACTTATATTCATTTTGAAGTTGAAATATTTATGACTTTATGTTCTACAATTTTAATAATTTTTTTGACGAATTTTTTTAGTTTAGAACATTTCTAAAATTATTCAGTATAATAATATTCAAATTTATTAATAAAATAGTTTATAAATATAAAATAATCGATAGTAAAATAATGATGATTTTTTATTCTTCTGATACTTTAAATAAATAACAAGTATATATTATTTAAAAAAGGAATGAGAAGTGTTAGTAACAACGAGAAAGTAAAAGGTTAAAAAAAATCGTGAAAAGAACTAAAAATATGAGAAAGGTGTCTTAACATATAACTATAAGTAGTTTTTGATAATTTGTCAATTTTCACTAGCAATGGTTGCAACATGAGCACTGTTTCTTTACAACATGAATATTTCTTTTGAAGGTTCTAACACGAGAGTATTGTTCCTTAAAGTAGTTACTCGTGATTTTGTAGAACACAAATATTATTTAGTTGATAAATTAGTCTTGTTTTACACTACATAAAGTGTTTGAGGAAGAAAAATTAACATTGATATTAAAAACTCAAATAAAAGTTCCAATGTCTTATAAACAAATATATTAATAAGATTACCTTAGATATATGTGACTCTCTAAAATAGAAGATTTTTACAAATAAAAGGTCTTTAAAATGACTATATGCAAACATAAATCTCGAAGACCTGATGTAACAATATTATCTTATTCTCTTATTATATATTCTTTTTTTTGTCTTCCTTATGCGTAAAAACTAATAATTCAGGGTTAAGTGCTATTCTTTATCTTCTTATTTAACTTTAAACTTATCTGAGTGTTATAGGAACGTTGATGTATCTAATGTTTAACATTGAACCATAATTATTTCACTAAATACTATTTTTTTAACTCTGATAAAATAATTTTTGTTTTTTTTTTTTATCAATATCAGACAATACACTTTCTTCTATTTTCAAGTTTTGTTTTATTTCTCTACAATAAAACAACTTTTCTAATATGTATAATATGTTGCACTTTATAAGAGAGAATATTTTTTTTGAAAGACTTTATTATCATAAACTTTTAAATATTATAACTTGTATGCAGAAAGATATACATCCATTTAGAAACATTTTTTTACAAAATGAATAAAAAAAATTGACCAATTTAATAAAAACTTTCGTGCATATATATATATATAACTATCGATAAGATGATTAGTATACTAAGTCTTATTACATATCAAAGACCTATACTATATAAGGTTTGTTATTATAAGCAAACAATGTGATTGGTATAACATCAACATATTATGAGTTGTTCTTAATAATAAAATTAATTGTTGTTTTGGTTATGATGTTTCAATGTGAGAATAAAAAAGAGAAGAAAAAAATCTGCAAGTAAAGAAAGAGTTTGGAGAGACATGATGAAACCGAGAGGTAAGTTGTCCTATCTATATATTTCTCATGAAAAAAGTGAATATAAGATATGTGAAGTTTATTTTATTTTATTTTATTAATATATTGTTGTAACTATTTTTTTCCTTAAATGAATTTTTTCACAATTGATTTTCCAAATATTGAGTACGTATATGCTCCTAAAACATTTCTAAAATTAAAATATATAATTTAAAATTAAAATATGCATTATGTAATTTATTGATATATCATATTATTTTATACTTTTATATCTTTGTTAGAAATAATATTAGAAATTATATAATTCTTTATGTCATAGCCTAAAAGTTTATAAGATTTTCGTAATCAATTAGATATAAAAATTTTGAGCGTATTCTATATCAATATCCATACAAATAATAACCAAAGGGAAACTAATTACTCTTAAATTAACTTAAGGGGTTACAAACATCTTTTTTCCTAAGTTCAAAGAATATATCACATCCTAATTTTAACATAAGATACTTGCCTTATGATTTTAAATTAAGATATATGTCCCTTATATTATTAGTAAAGTAATAATAATATTTTTTTTATATTTGTAGTCATATATGTATTAAAATCATATGTAAATATAATAATAAATTCAATTATGTATTTTATAATTGTTTTTTAATTTTTATACTAAAATATTATTCTCTCAAAATTACAACTTTTTTATAAGGCAATTAATAATTTAGTGACAATATAATTGTTATAATTTTTAAATATATAATAATTAAATCATTACTTTTTTATGTTTTATTATTATATTTTAAACATTTAAATATTTTATTTTTATTTTATAATTTTTAATTGAAGTTTTAGTTATCGTAATACATTTAAGTAAAATATAGAAGGTGAGTATCACTTAAAATATAAAAATAAATAAGCATTTTTTTTTAAATACAAATAAGTAAATAATTATTTTAAACTTAAAAAGATGTAAATGTTAAACATAAATTCAACAGAAGTAATTGCAATGTTTCTTATAAATAGCATACACATTAAATTTTTAACTTATAAGACATACATATGAACTTAAACTTTGAAGTCTCACAAAAGTTGTTTCGTACGTTACTTAATAATGGATTTATAATTTTAAAACTATCCATCTTGCAGCTTTATGTTAATATATTCAGAAAAAAAAATTCACAACATTTAACATTAGTTTTGTATTTGAAAAAACGATAAAAATAAATAAATAATGTATAAAAGTATGAAATAGATGATTAATAATATTTTAAATTTATTTACCAAAAAATTAACTCTTAAAAAGGAAATAATATATGCACTTTTACATCTAATTATAAATCGTGGAAATTTTTTTAATTTTTTAATAATTATTTTAAGTTATATCAATAATGTTTTTAAAATTATTGAAGATGTAATTTTTTACACTGAAAGAGTAAAAATTAAACTATTTATACTCTTTAGGGCCCATGGTACTCTATTTTGTTTTAGTTTTCGTTAGCAATATAAGTAGACGAATTTTTTTTTTCACCTCCATAATTTTTCTCTGCACTCCAATCAATATGAAAATTTTCAGTTTCTGAATTTCAAATTGTGTAGTCTGAAAATAATTTCAGAAGTTATTTTTTTTGCATGAAAAAACAAAATTTTCTAATAATAAAAATTTGGTCTTTTAAAGTATGCGGGTGTAGAAAGTAATATTGAAATTCAAGGACTGCGATGCACCCAATAAGAAACAGACACTATGAAGGCCCAAAAGGTAGAAATTAAAAAAAAAATAAAAGAGCCCAAAGGTAGAAATTATCTTATTAGAAGAAAAAAAAAAAAAAGAGCGATGGTAGCTCCGGATCGGGATTTTGAACCCGACGTGAATCGAACACGCAACCTTCTGATCTGGAGTCAGACGCGCTACCATTGCGCCACGGATCCGGATGTAAACTATCTCGCACAATAACTTTATATTTTAAACACAAATCATAACAGAGGAAAGGTGGTTTTATTTCCCGCCAAACTCAACGAACTAATCGACTGTTTTCTGCTCTCTCTATCTGGAGATAGAATCTTGAAGATTTTTAGCGATGGCGGAAAGTTTGCAACGCATCGACGTGAAACTGTCTCCTGCGCCGGACCAAAGGATTCCGTTGATGAAATCAAGAGGAGGACGGCGGCGAGGCGACACGTGGGTGGTTTCAGTGTTCGTCATAATCCAAATCGGAGTTTTCATAGCAACCATGCTCGTTAACGATTGCTGGACCAATTCTCACGGAGATTGCCTTCTGCAAACCCTCGGAAGGTTATCCTTCCAGCCTCTCACCGAGAATCCACTCCTAGGTCCTTCTCAGTCCAAGTCAGTCTCCTCTATTCCTTGCCTTAATCAAACAAACTTACTCATATCCTTGCTTATTGGTAACTTAATTAGTTTCTTCGGTTTAGGTTTCACTATCACCAAATCTATTATTATTATTATTATTATTATTGTAGATTTAGCTTTGAAGCTTGATTGATTCAATTTGGAGGATCTGGTTTGAGAAATAAATGTTGACCTATAGGAGTTGGAAGGTAGTCTTATTAAGATAGTGTTTGAAGGATGAGTAATGTGGTGTTGTGAGTGCAGATTGGATGAAATGGGAGCTCTTCGATGGAGCCTTTTGACAGAGCAGCACCAAACTTGGCGTCTCTTCACGTTTCCATTTTTGCATGGGGGACTCTTCCACCTGCTTCTCAATCTCTCCAGTATCCTCTACGTGGGAGTTCGCCTGGAGCGCGAATTTGGACCCAGTAATTCTGTTTTTGTTTCTTTCTCTCTCGTCACATCTCTATTTCACCCATCTATTTTAGTGAATGTTTCAAAAAATTGGTTCCCCGCCACAATTTTATTCGGTGTCAAGATTTGCAGAGTGTCTAGATCACAACATGACTACAATGCTATATTTGTCTGTGATTTCCTGAAATAACAAAGCAAGTAGTGAAACTATGACTTTGAGTTTGATCAAACATACACTTTCAACTAATCATAAATTAGTGTGTACGCTATATGAATTATTTTTTTAATAATTATTTTAAAATTCTTGTAAGATATTTTTTTATTAGTTCTGTGAAATCTTAACACTCACTGTGTAAAAAAATGAACTCCATTACAGTTCCCAATTCTTATACTTTTCTTAGTTTTTGGTTTTAATTTTAAAAGTTCAGCTGTAATTCTTATGTTTGAAAAGTGTAGTTTTAAGTGATTTTACTTTTAAATTAATCCTGATCATCATGGTCACGTTTTGAATTTAGTCCCTAGGAATCAATTCTTAATTTATTTAAACTAGAGAGACTCTGTGCTGAGTAAAACCCAAATGAAGAACAATTGTAGACATTAAAATGTTTTAAAAAGATTTTGAGATTTTCATGACGTACTAATTTATCAATATTTCCTTTTGTTTTGCAGTAAGGATTGGTATATTCTATGCATTGTCAGCTTTTGTGGGAGCTTTGGTGGCTTCTCTGTTTCTCCAAAACACCCCCACTGTTGGTGCTTCCGGTGCTTTATATGGATTACTGGGAACATTGCTTTCGGAACTTGTTTGGAACTGGAAATTTCATACCAATAAGGCCTGTCTTCTTCCCTTTCGTTGTCTTTTCTCACTGTTCTGCTACTAATAAATTTTATTGGTTGGATGCAGATTTCAGCAATAGCAACATTAGTCTTTGTCTTTGTGTGCAACTTCGTCCTTGGTTTTCTACCTTATATAGACAATTTTGCCAGCATAGGAGGTTTTATATCAGGATTCCTTCTTGGATCTGTTTTTCTACTCAGCCCTCAGCTCCAACCAGTAGCTCCAAATAAAGGAGGTCTTCTTGAGTATGGTGTCAAAAGTTACATCAAGTTAAAGTTGAAGAAAAAGCTGGACAGACCAGTTCTCAGGATTGTTTCTCTTATCCTCTTCGGCCTATTGTACGTTGTTTTTTCCTCTTGTTTTTTTATTATTTATCGCTATTTTTTTAATTTGCATGGCTAGCTGTCTTCTATAACTTCTGCTTTATGGCATGCGTCAAATCTTTGATGAGAGGCTTCTTCAATTCGTAGATTGGCTGGTTGTCTTGTGGTAGTTCTTCATGGAATCAACATCAACAGTTATTGCACATGGTGTCCATATGTCGACTGTATCCCTTTTACAAGCTGGCACTGCAGAGACTCAGAAGCCTCTTGTGAGGTAGTATACAACTTACTTCTGGCATTTCCCAAATTAAAAATTCCCAACAAAATATTTTTCACCAAGATGAATTGTCTGTTCCAACTTGGTATCAACAGTATACCAAGACCAGTACGAATTCTCATAAACAGATTTCCAATATACTTTTTCCATTGTTTACCAAATTCTTATGAATAGAAGTCAATTGTTGTTTTGTTAACATTATTGCTAGGTCATCACGTACCGCGAAAAAGTTAAATAGAATTAAACCAAAAGGGAATGCCAACTCACTAACATAGACGCGCTGAATCGAACTTTTTGCAATGATCAAGCTATTTATTATTTACCAGTGCCCCCTATATTTATTAAATATAAAATTTAGAGGAAGCTGTTATTTCCTGAAAAGTAAGGTTTCATGCTAATGCTGGCTCTGTGTTATGTAACTGCAGACAATGGTGAGCGATGCTCAGCTGACAATGACCTGTATTGGGAATGGCAACTTCAGGGTCTTTCCTTTTACCAACATTTCTCGGGCAAGAATGAATGATTTGTGCAATCTGATATGCTGACGGGACAAGTTGTTTCAATGATTCTCTTAGCCCCAAATTACCAGGAAATTCTGGATAGCTTATGTAGTGTATATCTTACCAAGTTGTCGTATCCTTTTTCTGAATGTAAAGAAATAGGAGTATAATTAGAAGCTCGAGGGGTTTGATTTGACATATTGATGCAACAGACTGTGGAGCATGGCTTTGGTTTTAAATACCAAAATACCACCTGGGTGTAAAATTTCTAGTCCCTGGGCAAGATGAATCCTTTTCATGCTGGTAGAAAATTGAAGTTGTGGAAAAATAAATAAATAAATTCATTTCTTGATTGCTGTTTTTAATAATTAGATAAATAAGTGTTTCACAAAGTTTAGTTTTTCTCCATTTCCTGTTATTAGCATATATAGTCATTTTCATCCAACTATATACATTTTACATCTGAGTGACAGCTGTGACACTTGGAACCACTTTTGCAGTCTCTGAATTTCGGCTTGGTCTGTTATATATAACTCTTTAATATCCAACTTCCGCCGCAATAGCATAATTACATTGGGGATGCATCTGTGATCTGTGAGCTGTTATACTGAGTATGCTTCCGCCGCCGCCGCCACCCGCAAAGGCCGTCAAGCCACGGTCTATAAAATGAGTGCACTGAGACTTAATCCACAGTGTGGCCCTAACCCTACCCAATTGCATTGGATTCAAATTTCTGAACATTCAAATGCCAAAGCCTTCTGAGCAAACTCTAGATCCATCTAGTAAACGGATAAGTCTTGTACATCGTACTCATCGCCAAACCAACCAAGCAGATGAATCCACTTAAAAGAGACGTGGCAGAAAATGTGGGAAAGATAACAAACTGCCACTTTTTTTTTTTAATTATGTGTAGCTCTGAATTTCGGAATATAAAATAAAACGTTTGTAGGGCTCCACTTTAAAAAGTAAAATTGGAAATTCTGCTGAAAAATTCAAGTCCTTTTCATTGGTCCGTGGTACTGTCGGCTAGGAAAATATACACACTAGACTAGTGTACCTCAAGCAAAATCCATTAATATCCCCACAAATACTTGGACTCTGCATTTATATGTGTGGTCGATACAAGAATTGTGCATTATATGGTGGTAGCAGTCCTTCCTAGCCCACTCAATACCCGCTTTTTATCTTATGCACTGAACCAGCTGGTTGGTTGGGTTGCTCCTCCTTTTCAAATGATTCGTTAAATTTTGAGTGGAAAATCCAAACAAGTTTGTTTGACGGGTCTAAACTCTAAACTAAACTAACTTGCCACTTATCCCTAAAAGCACTTGTCCCAAAGTCGCACCTGTAAGAAAGGTCAGTATTTTAGGCACGTAAAAAGGCAATATTGGAAGTTTGATTGCCCAAGAATGGCTGGGTCCCTCCTTGTCAAGATCAACTGCAGTGTGATCAATCCAAGTTGACCCTTCTCCTGCTAAGTGATAACTGAACCATGCAGCTCCACAAGTCACAAGCACCATCCGGTCACACCCATTAGTTTTTGTGACATGTGGCATCTTCTCATCACCTTGCCACATATATATTATGAGCTGAAGGAAGCTGAAGGTAGTAAAATCTAATCACATTGCTATCAGAATCACAATCATGAAAAAGGGCAGTTCCACATAAAAAGGCTCCCTATGTTGCCGCATTCACAGAGCCTATCAGCACTACCATTCCTTCCATTACCATAAATTAATGTATTCTTGATGGCTTAAAGCTTTTCCCCAAAATCGAAATAATTATAATTTACAGAACCCAACCCTTCCCTTTTTCAGGGGCATCCTCAAGTGGGTGAGCGTATGTTGGACAAAAAGAAAAAGGAAAAGAAAGAGAAACTCTCCTTTCGCAACCCTTCACTACATGTGTTAGTCAAACATGACAATAGGTCATATCATCATCGGACCCTATCCTATGGTATACACATACACTAAAATATTTTATCATTGGGTCCTTTCTTCTGATACAATAATTTCAAACTCTTTTACTTGTTTCTTAACAAGTAATATGCCGATTCGTTGACCTTAAAGAGTCCATTCCCTTTTGCTTCTCTTGTGTCTCACACGCGTTCTCAAGCACAGGCAAAACTTGTCCCACACACACAAAGTGACCCATAGATTTCAACTAGATGCTACTTGAAAGGTGTGGAAATGATGGATTTTTACGTATATGCTTAGGAAGCCATGAGAGGTAGATCATAGTGGACGTGTTTCCGCACAGTTATCCCTCTCTTTAATCTTCTCTAATCTCTATGCCTCCCACTCTGTCTTTCATAAGTATTCAACTAATCAAACACCAACAAAATTACTCTCATTTCATCATCCTTCGTCTTTAACAATCATAAATAAAGCTTATGCTAACTTTCATTACATATCATGCATCTCTCACGCTATATCTCTTTTCATTCTTTCCCACTCTCATTTCAATTTCACTAAACGGTGACCCTCACTTCCTCAAGCATGCTCTTGTCATGCTAATGCATAAAATTACCAAAACTTTAAATAAATCTTCAAAAATTTTATAATCTCTAAACATATATTATTGCTGTCACTTAAATCCTACAGAAAAGAAATTAATTCTAGAGATTTAAATTTCAATTTCTTTAATTACGTGCCATTTTTATTAGGAGGGTTAACAATTTAGGCATATAGTGGAAAAAAATCTCTCAAATAATTATAACACGTGATTGGCTGCCGAATTTTTATTTTGTTTTCATTAATTTAAACTGTTTTCTAAAAGAAAATACTAAGAGAAGTTTTTATTTTTATATATATAATAGAGTGATTAGGTGGCCCAGACTAAAAGAAATATTTACTTTAGAAGGTTGAGATTATAATTATGATCCAGTTGTTTAGTTTGTGGGTCCCACCTGCCCATAATATTAGCTACATGTTACACCTTTACCTTACCTTTAGAATTCTTTTTTCCTTTTTCTCAAAGGGGATTGGGAATAAGTTTCTCATGTTTGTGATAACTTAGTAGTGGGAGTCTCAGATAAACCTCTTCCTCCTACAAATACAAAATTGCCCTTCATCAATTATGATTATTTCATTCACAGAAATTAAAGTTTAAATAATTTCATTTAATTTGGCAATTTAATGCTATATTAAAGTGAGTCATGCAATGAGTAAATGTTCAAAGTACACTTGGAGCACTTGCTCCAACTTCCAAAATTCCATTCTTATTCCAAGTACTTATCTCAAAATTTAATCATGATACATAATGTCCCCTTAACATATTAAAAGAATTAGACTCATAAATTAAACTGAAAATTTGGAAAACTAGTTAAGTATTAGGTCAAATTAAAAAAAATAAAAAAGTCAATATAAACTTTATATGAAGAACACGTCTAAAGAGTTTTATTTATTTATTTTATGAGGAGTATATATATACGATAATTTTATTATAGTTTAAGATTCTACTTTTCTTATTTTACATCGTTTATCTTAATTTATTAAAATATATTTAATTAGTTTTCATGATTTATAAAGACCAAATTGAAGATTTTCAAAAGTAAAACTAAACTTAGAGGCCTAGATTTTGGGCAATTGAAAATCCAAATTCCAGCTAAAGTAAAGCTAATATTTAATATGTAGAATGTAAAAAAATAATAATAATGTGTTTTATGTAGGTCAAATTTGTAACAAACAAATATTTTCAAACTTATAATCATACTATGATTAAATTGATAACAAATAAGTATTTCAAATATTAAAATTTAGGATAATAATATATAATTTTCTTTTATTTTTAGTTTTTTTTTTTTGTAAATTCTAAAGAAAACTTAAATATTAAATTAGAAAGAAGGTGGAAAAACAAATCAGAGATAAGTGGGTAATAAAGTTTTGTGAAAAATTTATATTTGATTTTTTTTTCTTAAAAGAACTTGTTAAATTACCATTTTAGCATGTGTAACGCACAAAATCCTTTTGAATATATAAATTAAGTTATTAATTAAAAGTTATAATTATTAAATTTTTAACATATAAATTATATTTTATAATTATGATAAACAATTTATATTGTGATATGAGATTATTTTAACTAGTAATAGTTTCTGTAAAAAACATTAAAGAGGGAATTTGTCTAACAGGTTTAACTTATAAAATTATTTAATGCATGAAGGGTCTTCATGCTGTTATATTATTTTTTGTTTATTAAGAGGACTTCAATATTTTGATTTCTATCTGTATTTTGATTAAATTATGTTGAAATCTGTAAATGATTTCTGAATGATAAATTATTTTTCTCATACTTCTAACAAAAATATCGTATAAGCAAATTAAACTTGATAGTTTTAGTCTTTATCTCATGTTAACTGCCAATAGTTTTAATGTCTATTGTTTATATTCATATTGTTTTTTCTTGTATCGTTGGCATCTTAGCAGATTGGCTCAATCTATATAAAATCTTTAACACTAAATAAATTCTTAAGGTATTGTTGAAATTGCAATGTATAAGTACTTGCAATATACTTGAAATATAATATACAATAACTTGTACTCTTTACAGAGATAAAAATAATAATTTAACATAGATGACACCACAGATTTAGCAACTATAGTAACCATAAGTTTGATATTATATTAAAATCTAATAAATATTTTGGAGTTTTATAATGTTACTTTACTTCAAAGTTAACAATGGTGTAAAGAAAGGACTGTTTATGAAGAGAGGACTGCTGATAATACATTATGTTGTACATATACATCTTTAGTTTCTTGAAGGAACATACTGATACTTCATATGAAGAGTAATCACAGTGACCATGATGATTTCAAAGAGAGGTGTCAAACTCCTATTATCAGTTGCCTACTGAATCTATTTGCTCCTCATGTAATAATTTTGGCTTTTGTTTGGCTTTCGACAGAACTAAACAAAAATAAGTGAAAAGAGAAGCAGAAATCATTAACAATTATGAAAACAACTTCCAAGGAGTTTTAGCAAGAGTGCATGACTGAATTTCATTTTCAAACCTTATACTACTACTATATCAAGGTCAAACTTATTGTTAAAAAAAACTAAACCCTGTTTATTAAAAAAGAAAAACTATGCTCGTTTGTGTCAGAAATTATAAAAACTTAAGTAAGCTTTATTTTTCATTATAGTTTAATATAATTTACCCATTTTCTTTTTCTCTAACCTTTTTCAATTGCAAAGTATCAAGTGAAAATTTATAATTATGTAACGTTAATATTTTACTCTATGGTAATTAATCCATTCAATCATTGTCTTGTAATAAATTTGTTTTGAAATATAATTTAGGTAATCTTGATTTTCAAAACTTCTAGTAATATTGTAACAGTATTTATAAGTATTGCGCTCATTTAAAAAAGAATCAATATTTTAGTACACTTAATTTATACTTTTGCTTTGATATAACATCAATTCCTTTTGTTAGCACTTTTTTCAACACCAATTATAGGAAGAAATTATAAAAAGATTATCAATATTAATTAATATTCACTAAATCTTAATTTTTCCAACATTAACATATTACTTTTTATCAATTCATCTCGTTCAAAATAAATGTTGTATAAATGTTGCTATGTATTCTAAATAATTAATTGTTATGATTTTTAGAAACATATTATATGTTCTGGATTGAGATATGTATCGTATTTAAATTTGTAGGTTAAATTTATAGAAAATACTAAATTTACGTACAGAATTTTATTATATATAATAATTTATAGATAAATTAAAAAAAATTATAGTGAGTTGAAAGAAAAATATATATGTGAGAAGAAAAAAATTAATGTTAAGATATTACAAAATAAATTAATTATTTTGATGTAACAAATCCATATGTAAAATTCCAAATTTGTCACAAAAAGAACATTATTGATGAATTATATGTGGAAATGAAGTTGTATGTAAATAAAGGCATAGATACATTTATATTTGAAAAAATTTTCGTCGATAATGTTATATACTTAATAATTATTCGATAATGATCAGAGTATTACCTACAACCAGGTGAAATATGTAATATTATCACTATTTTTATCCATGAAAACATCATCTATATATAAGAAATATATGGATTATCGACAGATGAAGCTATAACTAAATTTATAGATGAAAAAAATTCATATGTAATTAATGTAATTTGTAGGAAAAAACTACTCATAAAAAATCTATATGTAAATTCGTATGTAAATTTAAATGTAAATAATTTGTATGTAGGTTACCTAGTGTAATAAATATATGTCGATAAATTTGTCAAAAATATATTTTTTAATTAGAATTTTTTTTTTGTTTTGTTTGTACTCTTGTAAGTCACAATTGAAATAAAGTTCAAACATGAAATGAAATAAAATTTTACCAAGACATCACAAATTTTGCCAATAAAATTTTACGAACAAAGCCAAATCAAATCAAGTTTCTACACATGACATAGTCCAATCAAATTCTAACAACATATAATTTCACTAAGTTATGAGAACAAATAATCTAAAATCAAGTTATAACAACATATAATCTAAATAAAGAGCTAACAACATACAACCTAAGAACCAACCTCAACCTCCTCCACATGCAACCAAATCTCAAACTCTTCCACTAAATCTCAAAAGTTCAAGTGGTTCCCTTCCAAGAACTTCATCTCCATGTTCCCTTCATGTGAATTGCTCAACCTCAACTCAATCAAGTGTCCATGTGATCCACTAGATGTTGCAACAACTTAAGAAAAATGGATGGTTGCAACAACTTCATCATCACATTCTAGTTTATCCACTAATCAATAGTGGTAGAACTTGACAACTTAGTAAGCCAAAACCTTTTAGATATTCTCCTCCACTTTCCCAAGATTCTCAAGTTTCACCAACAAAATAATTGGTGATTTTGAGGAGAAACCTAAGATAGACATGCTTGAACAGATATGAATACAAAAAGATAAAGATAAGTAGAGAAAACTGGCAGCTTAAGAAGTTCAACAATGTCTAAAGATACATCAAGAGATGACAAGGAACAACTAAAAGTGTTTTTTGACATGAGTAGTGTTAACTGGGAGGAATTGATTGAGATGTATGACCATGAAGTTGTGTGTAACTATTTGTATAAGAAGAAATAACATATGACATAAAAGAGGATCTTACTTTCTCCACTTCAATTTGGAACTACGAAGAAAATTATTCAAGAATGTACACCTACTTTACTATAGACATACCCATCGAAAAAAGGAAAACATAATAGAAAAGGAAGGGAGAAAGAAAAAATGTATGAATCAAACATTGAGTCAAGGAAAAAGGAAATAAACTCTATATCTGAATATACAAAATATTGATACATAACCTTATACAAACTACATTTCAAAATAAATAAAAATTAAGTCACAGGACATATATCACATTAATGTTGCCAAGTGAAGGACTTTTACACATAGGGTTCACTTCTCATGGTTGCAACTTTTGCTATAGAGTTTAATTAGTCTAAAATTCACTACAAGAAAAAGCTAAATTACCGATGGAGTCTTATCAACGGAGCTTTATCTGTCGGTAAAATATCATTATTGACAGATTTACCGACGGATTTAATCATTCGCTAATTATGGATATTAATTTTTATAATAAAATTAATATTCGTTGATTTAATGACGGATTTATCGACGGGTAAATCCGTCTGTAATTACTGACAGACTCAAAAAATTCGTCGGTAAATTTACCTACAACCAATTTATCAACGGATTTTATTTTCGTCGAAAATTCGTAAGTAAATACAACGGATTTTGGATGTTTCTGATATATTTGTCTTGTTGGTAATTTTAATTTTTGTTGTAGTGATTCAATTATGTTTCGCTTAGAAACTTGTTTCAAGCTTTCGATTACCAAAAGAGTTTAAATCGTGACTCATTCGTTTTGAACACGAAATAATATATTTTATTTTTTAATAAAATATTTAATTCACATTCGTGTTGCACACATAATAATTTCTTAATAAAACATTGTATTACTTTTGTATGTAAAATTATATGTAAATTGCCATTAACTATACATACGAATAAAATTATCCTTATCCATGGATAAATTTCTTTGAAATTATTCTCATGTCATGACAGTAGATTTATTTACTTATTTGTTCTATAGATTCGGGTGGAAAATAATTTATACATACAAAAATTAGTAGGTATTACAAATTTATATACATATATAAATTCATATGTAAATATCCAATAGGTAAGGAATATTTTGTATATGAATTCTTATTTATACGTAAAATTTCGTATGTAATCGTGCAATTTCTTGTAGTGAGAGTTTTGTTAATTGAACAACTAACAAGTCATTAGGAAGCAAGCTGCTCACTAAGCGAAAAGATAATTGGTAGATGAGCTAAAGCCGAGAGCTCTAGACTTTAAATAACACATTTTTAAATGTTTATAAATTTAAAAAAAATGGTCTACATTTCAATAAAGTGTTATATTTTAGCAATATAGTGTAATGAATGGCAAATTGTTAATCTTTATAGTATATTTTTATGATGGAATAATTTTGATTTAAACAATAAATATGAATGAAATGTATGGAATTTGAGAACACAAGTGAATCATTGGTTGAGTTTGAGTATTAAATAGTGAAACCTATACAAATAAATACCTTGACTTAAATAATTATTTAAATGAAAAAAAAATAAAATATTAGCATAGATTATAATCTTAGGTAGTGAAAAAACTTAAGGAAGATTATTATACATTTGGAACACCATGAGTTTTAGGTTTTGAATGCCTTAACCAACCGTACCATAAACCTATGAAACTTAAGTATACTTAACTGATAAACACATTATCCTCTAATAAAACTTATTTAATACATATTTGTCAGAAGGTAAATGAGTCAGTAAATATTCTTTAATCCTTTTGTTATAAAGATTTATGTGTGAAATATTATTGTATGTAGAGTTTTAATGAGATTATGTTTGTTTTATTATAAAACTCTTTTTATATGATTACTATAATTATACTTTATACACGAGCGTTTGAGAAATGTAAATAATTAAGAATGATATACTAATTTTCTGATCTTATTTTTTTAGAATATATATATATATATATATATATATATATATATATATATATATATATATATATATATATATATATATATGTTATATATGTTTTGAAATACTTTTATATCCAATAATACAAATTAGATATAATTTTATTAGTTCATAGGTGTTGCACATAGATCAAACTGAATAATTTATAGATGTAGATATTAAAACATAATAAGAATACTGTATAAAGATTAAATGAAGACAATTAAACTTTATATATTCTCAATAAATTATTAGGTATCATAGGTGGCTTCATAGTTGTTCTCACTTATAAATTCAGGTCTATTAACTTATTTTAGAAAGATTTTTTAAATTATTTAATGAATCTTATTATCAAGTGTATTTTAAAGTTAAAAAAAGCTAATATTTTTTTAAAAAGGGTAATTTCGATCTTGAAGTAACTTGCACTACTTAAATATGTAAAATTCTGGCTAACTAAACAAATTAAAACTAAATCTTAATTCAAAAGGAGGGTTGGATTTATGTAATTATTACAACTTGGATTTAAATTTTTTGAAATTTAACTTGTAACTGAATTAAGTTCCATCCTTTTATCATAAACACTAGTTAACCCATTAGTCCAAATCGAAATCACATCACACTAAGAACGATATTCCCTCGAACAAGCATTTACACGAAAAAGAAAACAGAAAATTAGAGAATATTTTATCACAAACTGGAGTTAATATTAATGAACAGCCACGTTATGCTGTGCTTATCAATATCTGTAGTTGAAAGTGATGCACAAGCACAAATTTGCAAGCATTTTAGGGTTGCTTTGCTATATCTTTTTGTCCTAAACGAAAGTGGGCTTTTGTAGAAATTCTCTTGTCAGAATTTAAGAGAAAGAAGAATGAAAAAAAGTGTCAGTGGTCCCCTCCAAACTCAATTCAATTGGGAATTAATGTGATAACCAACCTGTAAGACTAGGGTTACCAAGCTACACCACATCCTATGTGGTTCAAATAGTTGCATTAGATATGTTTTCACCTAATAAGAAAAATCCTAAAAATGGAAAATAAAAGTAGTTTTACTTGTATCAAAATTAAAATGAACAACAATATCTTGATAAAATTTGGAAGAATGTAACTGTATGAAGTATTTTAAACAATTTGGCGACTGAATTTTCCATGTAAACAATGATTCATGTGTATGGACCATAGAGTGGTGTGGATGGAGCATCATTAAGGGGCAAAACGAAATGAAATATTCTTCAACTTGAGACTTTCTAGGTAAAAATGATGATGAGGATGAAAGGGATTTGTTGAAGCAAATCCATCCGTCCAATGTGTTTACTTTGGGTCAATGAAGGGACCCACATAAGGATTGCAACACATAGAAAAATTAGAAGATGCAAAAAATGCATGGTGAAATAGTGGTTACATTAATTGGATTGGTTAGTCCTTGAAGCATGGGACACTAAAAGCAATTCCAATAACTACTACCCTTTGTTCCTTTGAGTTATTTTGATTGATTCCCACATGGATCGTAGGTGTTTGCTCTTATCTGATTCAGGAAATGGAAGGTTTTCCATAGAGGAACAAACAAACCCTTGCCCACCATGGGATCCTATATCCATAACTACTCCTTTTGACTAAGCACTGTTTCGATTCTCATCTCTTCTTTTGTTTGGCACCCAAGCATGGCAGCTTCTTCAATTTTTGGTTTAGTATCAAAATGCACTTCCTGCTTCTCGCTACTACTCTACTACCACTACTTTCTTTTCCTTTTTTTCATTTTAGCTCATTTCTTTCAAAATTTCTCTTTATATAATATTTTTTTTCTAGTTCTCTAATTACGCCGAGATCAGTCATTTACATAAATTTGGCCAAATGTCATTGACAAAGGGCTCCCATTAAGTTTAAGAAATCAAAGTCTTTTTCAGATTTTTTTTTTCTTGTTCGAACAGCTCGTGCAACTTCTGAAGAGAAGATATACTCTATTACATGTTTGATAATATTATCTGTGACATATATTAAAGTGTTTTACACAAATTATATTATACTTAGTCACACACATTCAAACAATTCGGAAAAATAACGATAGTTGAATATAGTTGTTAGTCATTTATAACTAACAGCCCACAATATCTTTGAATAGTATTCCACTAATTTTATAATCGAGTATAATTTTTATTTTTGAAACGTAAAAGTCTATAAATATAAATTACTCATTCAATATTTTACTCTATTTTTTATATCAAACTTTTACTTAACTCAAGTATTGAAAAATCTTGTGCAAGTTTGGGAGGAAGACTCAACACAAATATCCCTTCTTTCTGGTAAGAATGTTAAAATGTCTTCTCTGTTCTTTACTCTTTGATCAACTCTTCTTGTATAAAAATTATGGCATTGACCCTCCAATTCCTCAAAGTCTGCTTAAAAATTTACTCACTTATTGGTGTTGATGTCATGGTTAAACGATTGACTCACCTAGGGATAGAAAATAATACATCTTGTATACCTTAAATTTGATTCAATAAAAAATGCATGGTGTACCGTGAACATCAAAATATTGAAAATATTGTGATGATTATTTTGTAGAGAAAATTAGTTTCAATAAAAAAAAATACTACTTTATGTTTAAAATGTCCACTCATTTGATACTGATATCATTAGTTTTATGACAACATTATCATATTGATATCATTCCGATTCTAGCATACATGTTTTGGAATGTTTTAGACATTCTTAGGGATGATTTTGTTGATTTGAATGCACTAACATGAAAATTTGCCAGTGACAAATTCATTCATCTTCATAATTCAAAAGGGTCGATTAGCTTTGAGGCTTTTAGCCATATGTGGTGATTTATGGCGTAATATATACGAAGTTGTAGAATCATAGAAAACAAAATTACTTATTTTTACAAGGTATTTTGTTCATCATCCCTCGTCAGCATCAAAGAGTTATTTATCTATGATGGTGACAAATTTAAAATATCAAAATTTTCAATTACCAATTTTAAGATAAACGAAAATTACAGCCAATTTAGCCGATGATGTTGGAGGCAAGTGTGACTTATAATATAAGTGTGTTTGTTTGGTGTAGTGACTCAAAACTTTTAAATAAAACCAATTACCTATATAATTAAGTACTGTACACATACATAATGCAGACAATTTACACTGTACATTGATGAATCAAGAAAAGTTTAAAGTAGATTTTTCTATTTCAGTTCTCTTGGTTTGCATCCCTTTTGAAATAAGGTAAAGTTAATGGTGAAGAGCGTACAAAGTTTGACTTAGAAGATTAGGTTACTTATTTTGTTGAACAGAGATGTTTAGTGATGAAAGAAAATTTCCGACATGAATGTGAAAGAAAATTTCCGACATGAATGTATAAGAAAATGAAAAGGGCATCCTTTGTGACCTCATGTTTTGGTAAGCTACCTTTGTTGTGACGGGTGTCCATATTAGTGTTATTTCTTGAGCAATCTCTTCTTTACCTATCTCCAATGAAATCTTTGAAGACCAACATGCTTCTAAGATGTCCCATTCTCCGAAAACCCACGAGCACTCGTCTCAACCAAATTTAATAAGATGTTACATTACCCAATGCATAATTTAGATTGCCGGGTAATGGTCCCCCATTCCCCATTGCTAAATTAAAATATATAAAAAGGCATCCAAATAAACAAGAATTAGAGTATTTTTTATATAGATATAAAAGAGAGAATCGCATACATTACATAGACTTTTGGCAATAGAATAAGGGAAAGGAAGTTGAATTAGTGACTAAATACGATCAATCAATTGAAACCCATTCGGTATGATGCACATATAATGGGACCCAGAGGCAATACTGAACAATGATGAAGCTATGCAGCTCGAAATCTTTTTCCTTTTTTATACCCATATATCTGTCGCTTGATGGGTAGTAAGGCCTACTCAATCAATGGCATGGATATGTATTATTTACTAGTACTACTTTGCTAATGCCTTCAACAATGTGTACTAATTAATTCAAATTATATATTCCTAGTTCAGATTTGGATTACGCAACTTTGGAATTAGCGCTCCGAATTGAATATAATTCTCAAGACAGGGGATTAAAAGGAAAGTGTAAGGAAGCATCATGGTTTTTTGTCATAAAACTAAGGGAATGAAATACTTGTAGTAGTAACTATAATAAAAAGTGGTAAAGAGCACATATGGCCTCAAAAGACTGATTTTATGTATGGTAGAAGATTACGAAACACATAAGTACAAACAGCCTCATCATTCCACCCCACACTTCTTCTTCTTTTTGGAAAAACCAACACAACAATATAGTCTAGGAAAAACAAAACTCCAAATTTCAATAGAAAAGAGTTGAACAAGAGCCACCACGTTTCATAGCTCGAGGAAGAAATTGAGGAAAGAACAAGCCAAACACCACTCAAAACAAAAATGACCTGTATAGAACGCAAAACTCGTGTTTAGACAAACAACTCAGTCAATCCAGTCAAACCGAAATCTCAATCTTCCTAACTATTTACAAATAAAATATCAAAATCTCACTCACTTCCAATTCAACTATCTAATCTAATCTTTTTCACTTCTCTCACTCTTTCTCATTTATATTTATTTAGTTTTTGATTTGATTTAATTTATTTTTACCTGGTGTGTTGTGTTGTGTCCATTAAACAACGAAAATGGCATATTACCAATCATCCTTTCCCCTCTGCAGGAAACACCCATCATTGCTCCCAACAATCCTTTTCAACCTTAGAAACCTGAGCTTCCAAGATATTCCATTCTTCCATTCTTTTCACTTTTTGGGTCCTCATTCTTTTCCATTCCCCTCTTACGCCTCTTCTTCTTCCACCCTCTCAATTTAAATATCTACCCTTTCTCTACACCCACCTCTCCCCTCCACTTCTTCTTCCACTCCTCATCTTTCTCCATTCATTCATAATTACAAAGTTAAAATGGATCCTTCGTCCACCAACTCAGTGAACGGCTTTTACTCGTTCCTCACGCGAGGAATCGACGATCTAGAGCGAGTCTTCCTCACCACCAACTTCATGTCAATCCAATTCATCCAAAGAACACTCTCTCTCCTTCGATCCTTCCACACCCAATTGACCCTTCTCGTCCAAAAACTCCACCTTCCCGTCGGCGACAAGTGGCTAGACGAGTACATGGACGAAAGCTCCAAACTCTGGGAAGCCTGCCACGTCATCAAGTCAGGCATTTCCGGCATAGAAACCTACTACTCCGCCGCGCTAACCATCACCACCTCCCTCGATTCCCACCGCCACATCACCCCACAACTCTCTCGTCAGGTCAGCGCCCCTTTTCAATTTAACTTGTTCCAGTGGTTTTTTTTGCGACATTTCGGGGGAAATTAGAATCTTTTTGTTAACGGTGGAATTTTTGTGGAACAGGTTATGAGGGCGATATCGGGGTGCCGGAGAGAGGCGGTGGGGTTGGAGGAGGAGAACAGGGCGTTGATGGAGACGCGGATTCAGCCACTGTCGCTGCGGTTCGAGGAGAGGGTGTCGATCGAGTCGAAGCTGAACGGGTTCAACGGGTTCCGAGGGGTGCTGTACGCAATGAGGAACGTGAGTTCGTTGCTGCTCATGATTCTGCTGTACGGGCTGGTGTACTGTTGGGGGGAGTCCTCGGATTTCGTGCTGGGCGGCTACGAGGGGTGTTTGTTTCTGGGATCGGCATTCATGATGTCGACGGCGAGGTTGCAGCAGCGGGTGGCGGCAGAGATCGGGCACATGGGGGGCGCGCAGGGCATGCTGCTGCACGAGTTTCGGAGGTCGAACGTGGCGATGGAGGAGCTGAGGGGGGAGTTGGAGAGGAGAGGGTCGCAGGGAGTGGAGTGGGAGAGTGAGGTTGCCATCAGGGAGAGAGTGGAGAATGTGAGAGCGTGTTTTGGGGTTCTCAGATCTGGGGCAGACAACATTGTTGCTCAGCTTGATGATTTCTTTGACGAGATTGTTGAAGGAAGGAAGAGGTTGTTGGACTTTTGCAGTCATAGGTAACTGACTGAGTGAAACACAACAAAATTGGATGAGGAGGATTCAGGAATTGAAATAGCCACTAGGTATCTGCTTGCCTGCAAGGAAAAACCCAAAAACATAACAAAAAAAAAGGAAAATAGAAACAAAGACAAGGTAGAGGAATAGTTGATGGGGTTGTTGTACTTTCTATTAACCCTTTTTTATAATTTTATTATTATTATTATTATTACTATCACTTGGGGTCTTTCTATTGGTTTTCACAGTTACCGTAGTTGAAAATGAGGTGCGACTGCCAAGTCTTTTTCTTCTCCGCAGAAGCATGTAAAGAAGGTTCTCTCAAATTGAATGTGGTTCTGGGTTTGAAAACAACATATGGGTTAATCAATGAATGAATGAAATTACTATTCTTCTTGCATTAGAGATAATATAAGATAGCAAAGTTTTTGGGAAAGAAAGAAACTTCGATTCCTCTTCTAATTGGAGGAAAAAGACAAAAGAATAGAAGGTAAGAAAAAGTTAAAAAAAAAAAAAAATAAAGTTAAACACTGATAACCATTGTATAGGTTATAATTTAAAAATGGTTTTCTTTGGCAGTGAATGATTATTATTATTCTTTTTATTTATCTTTATTTAAGATTGAATTTGAAAGAGGAGTTTGGTTGGCAGGGAAAATGACTAATCATTGGGTTATAGTCCTGAAAGAATAATGGAAAGGGAGGTTTAGGACTGTAGAGAAAAGAAGCACTCTGAGATTCCTGGACTGCTTTAATGTCAAAGGCAGCTTCTTTTGCTCTTGGGAAGCTTTTGTCTGATTCGGTTCACTTTGAATGCAATGGAGGTGATGATGATGAAAACTTCATCTCACCACATTCTCCCATTGCCTGACAACTCTTTCTCTCTCTCTCAATTTTGTTATGTTTCAAAAATTTTCAACCTCCCCTTTTTGGGGTTTTGGGGTGTTTAATATGCTACAAAAATTGCAGTCTCACTTCTAACCGTATCTCATGCTTTTTGTCCCTTGCCGCAAATTCATGCCTTGCCTCCTCACAAGGGTTCCACATGAATGATGCTTTAAAACCAAACAATAAATAAAATAACATTTAAAGTGCACACACAAGACACAGACAAAAAAACAAAACAAGAGTAATATATCTTTGATATGATCCGGCATGCCTCATGCCAGACGGGCAGATTTTGTGTTTAAAGCATTGGTTAAACGTACAGTTGTTACTGTACACTCAAATGACACCTTCTCATTAATCTTTGGTGCTGGGATATTACGTACTGTTCCATATTTTAATCAATATATGCCTATGTAACCTATGTATCACCCTCCATGAATAGCATACAAAAAAAAAAAACATATTCAATGACAGCCTGTAAAATAATTTCATGGTTGACCTGTAATAGTAACGTTTCTCTTTATGTATTTTCTTTCGACATAAATAGAGTTTACCTCGAACAATTTCTACAATCTCAAGGTCGTTAATATGCTATGAGGACATGACTTCCATTTGCATATGTAATTTACATAAGCTGACTCCTAATTTGATAGATACAAGAACATGGGAAAAAACCTATGGTTACTATGCAAAGAAATTCAAAATATGGTGTAAGATGCGATAGAGGTCTACAATTTTAAATCAAGTATCGAATCCTGGCATTGCAAACTGGGAACTGAATGTCTCAACGCGATTTCTGAGCTCAGAAATATCTTTATTATTCTCAAGACCCTTGATAAAATCCTTGCATGATTTTCCATGTTCCCTTTGCACAATGCTGGTAATCTGAGCTGCCCTCAGAAGAAAATCAGCTATGGTCTCAAAATCTTCCTCTAAACAGCCTCTTGATGTCATTGCAGGAGTACCTGAATACCAATGAAAGCAACGTGAGAACAAAAGACAATAGAGAAAACCCAAAAGTAATACGTTTTAGCAGCAATAGCAATGTAATTGGCTTGAAGTACACAAAAAATGTGACGTGATAGATTCAGAATCATCTATCCTCTCACGCATGAGGAAGTGGTAGACACTAGCATGATAAATACGCATTTCTTTCTTTCTACCAATCAATTCCCTGGAGAATATAATATTTGCAGCACTCTATACTGAATATGTGGAAGCAGGAGTTATTACAATTGAGTGTTCTTAAGGAAGTCTTGCTGCTTAACACAGTCATAAGCAGAGTATCAAGCATTTACCATGAGCACTTAAATGTTAAACAAATGGTATGACAAAAATATTATATTGAACACTCAGTTGACTATAGTACGCTATACTAATACCACAACTTTAGACGTTAGGTACTCACCAATTCTCACTCCTCCAGGAGAAATGGAACCATAAATGGCACATTTATTGAGAGTGATGTGACACGCCTCACAAACCTTCTCATAGTTTCTATCTGTAATAGACAGTAAAATTATGTAAGAGTATATTCATGTCAATTTCAAAGATTGATTTGTAAGAAAATGGAAAAGGAGTCTTCGAATCATGGGTAGCGTACACAGAACAAGCATTATGGAATTTAAAAATCGAAGTAGTCCTTAAACCAGATAATTAGCATCTTTACAACCCAAATTCAAACAATAAATGTTAACACTATACCTATTTCTTCTTTTCTATTATTTTCTTTTGACCTGTCCCCTAATGGGATGGATCCTCTCCTACATATCAGTCATGTTTAAATATTGTTTTGCATCTCAATAAATAGCAGATGATTCTCACCTAATATTATTTGTCAAGAAAAGAAAAATAGACAAGAGATTTAAAAATTACTTTGTGATTTTAAAACCTGAAATTATCCAACCATTCCCTTCCTCTAATCATCTCTTTTTTTATTGCTCAAAACTCGTAACCAAACTTCATAGGAGTTTCAGCAATACATACATCCACTTACAGGTAAAGAAAATGGAGACAGATATTCCCAAAGCAAATATCTTGAATTTGCAAAGACAACGTCCCATATTAAATTCAAGTTGCAATTTCATGCAACATAGGTTAAATCTGACCATCGTGATTTATTTAGAAAACACAATTTCAAGTTAATATATTAGAATCCAAGACACAGCCTACAACTGCAAGGACAAACACACACAGCGAATTTGACTTTTCTAAAGTGAGTAAATGTGTAAAGTGAGAAAGTATGCGTATATCTACCATTAATTTAAAGTAATTTAAGTTTATGGGATACTTCAAAACAATCAATTACAGTGGAAACACCTTTACTTTCTCTCTTTACACATCTATTCACTTTAGAGGTTAAATCTATGCATGGCCTTGTGCTGACAAAATATCTTGATCAGAATGCCAAGAAGGAAAATAATTATAAGGATGGCCTAATTATCAAAGCAGCTGATATAGAAAAAACCATGCATACCCTATAAGTTCAAATGGTCAAATTTTTAATACACCCATTTTAACCCTTGGCCACTTTAGAAATCGTATGCATGAACATCAGCCTTTACTCCATTCTTTCTTCTCTTCAATGTAACCGGTTCCTAAATCTTCCATGTACAACTTGCAAGCCAACCCCTCTTCAAACATATTTTTCATCGTAATGTTTTAGCTAATCAAGTCTTTTGGCCTTAAGTTATTCGTAAGTCTTAAATATTATCCTAATCTTAGTTACTTAGGAGATTAAATTAGAAAATACCTCCTAACTGAAGAAACTAAGTATCCAATCCGATTATCCAAAGTACATATGAAGTTTGATGTCCAGCACAATACACATTACAAATCACAACAAAAGGTGGGCTGTGCCTGTGTTTAACTTTTGTTTCATGTTCAAAATTTTGAAAGAACCTAAGGATTATGCACTAGCAAATTAATCCTCAAGGGAAGAAGAGTGACACTAATATGTTTAAACCACAGGACAGCTAAATGAAAACAGGCCAAATCAAAGAAGCTTACATCGTAGTTATTTCCTCATTTATTTTTATAATGCTTACTTAGTGGTATAACAACTGGTAATTGTTGATGTTGAACATATGGCTTTAGTTTCAACACATAAGCGGTGAGGTCCATAATTTTACATAAGCTCTGTGTCAATACATCATACTTCACAAAAATTGAAAATTATGCAGTGGTCTAACTAAACACTAAAAAACATTGTTGTGATTCACAAAACATTTGATTTTATAACTTCTGTGATTTTTTACAAAAGAATAGTTTGAAATTAAGACTAACTTGCATTGAAATACATAACACGTTCAAGTAAAATAAGCATTACAAATTTGATTCTGTTGGGGACAAAATCATAACATTTAAGCAAGTTTTGTACTAGCATCATTTCCCATCTCGAGACAACAGTACGACAAATAATAACTCATCATTATTAGCAGGAAAAAATAATTCCAAATTCAGTTTTAATTTTAACATAATTTAAAAATAAAAAAGACAGGTAGAAAAGAATTACCAATCAAACCAAGTGCTGTTAGATCCCACAGCAAAAGATGATTGTCGGTCCCACCTGTCACCAATCTGAGATTTCTTTTCAACAAGGCAGATGCTAATGCCTGCGCATTTCTCTTCACCTGCTGCATGTACGCTTTGTACTCAGGAGTTGCAACTTGTTTTAAAGCTATGGCAAGAGCAGCAATATGATTATTATGGGGGCCTCCTTGTAATGATGGGTACAGAGCAAAGTTTATTTTCTCCTCAAAATCATAATTACTATCGTCTCCATGATTGAGAACAAAACCTTGCCTCCTTGGTTTTGGCCCCCTTCTATAAAAGATGATACCTCCCCTTGGACCTCGGAGACTTTTGTGAGTAGTTGACGTTACAATATCACAGTAATCAAATGGACTAGCCACTTCCTGTAAAACCCACTGTTAATATACTTATAAACATTTCACACAACCATTTAAGACATAAAGGAATGTCAAAACTACAGCAGAGTTGAAACGCATGGCAATTTTTCAATTAAATATATTATTAAATGAGCAAAATCGAACCAAAATTAGAAACACAATTTAACCGATGCATATTTTGAGGTCCAAACAAGCAATTTGACTTTCGCCCACAACATATACAGAGGTGATTCATGAAAAACAAAAACAGCCTTGTCTAACTGGTAGAGGTCGGTTACATGAATCACACACATCAAACATGCTAAGGGTAACTTCAGTGCCATCAATGAAAATGAAATAATTATATACTTTCCAGTAGAACTTCCATTCACAAAGGTAATTCATCGAATTGCAAGCATCAAAATATCCAGGGGGGGATAAGGGAAAAAAGCAAAAACAAAGAAAAAGAGGTAATTTTGCTTTTGGTGTCTCCTGGTTGCTACAAGCCTATAATAAAACAGGAATCTCTGTATACTTGACTCCATTAGATAATATTGCTAGTGGATTCAGCTCCCTCTAGAACAAGGAGAATGCACTCCAAACAAAGAGTACAATACTTCAAAAATCATCATTCGAGATTCTAACAATATCATAGTCTTTATATTTTAGCATGTATGTAATCAGTCTCATTGTAGATTTTCTTATTAATACTTGTAACTGCACTATATACTCTAACACGCCATCCTTCACATTAGAGGAGTCAGATTCATTTCCAGTACTTGCCGTAGCACAGGAGTATAGGAACTCTATCTGAAGAGGATCTCAAGAGTTTGATTCATTGTACAGGACACCAGACGGCTAAACTATTTCACACAATTCTATCTTAGTAGTTCTAAAGCATTACCCTCTAAAGAAAACCAAATCAGAACTCCACTCAACTTTCAAATTCGTAAACAATCATGAAATCAATAACAACAGAAACAAGAGAAAAGACAGAAAAAAAGCACCTTAGCCGCCACAAGACCACTGATATGCGCCATGTCACACATCAACACTGCCCCACACTTGTCAGCAACCTGCCTGAACCTCGCATAATCCCATTCTCTGGGGTACGAACTCCCACCGCAGATAAGTATCTTAGGCCTAAAATCCATTGCTTTTTCTTCAAGCTTATCGTAGTCTATGTAACCACTCTGAGGATTAACCTTATAAGGCAAAGTCTCGAAGAAAATAGAAGCAGCAGAAACCTTTTTACCCCCATGAGTGTAATACCCATGACTCAAATGCCCCCCAGAGGCTGAATCCATACCCATAATCCTATCCCCGGGATGCAGAATCCCAGTGAACACTGCAAAGTTAGCAGAAGTACAAGAATAAGGTTGGACATTAACACCCCAATTGCTAGGGTGAAGGTCAAAGGCCAACAACGCACGCCGGCAACAGAGAAGCTCAATCTCATCAATGTACTGATTTCCTGTGTAGTACTTGGCCCCAGGCATTCCCTCAGAATACTTATTGCTTAAATGACTTCCTAAAGCTTCCATCACTGCCCTGCACACGAAGTTCTCCGAAGCAATCAACTCTATTCCCTTGAACTGTCTTCGTTTTTCTTTCTCCATGATACCGAAAATCTCGGGGTCTGCCACTCCCAGAGGCTTGTTCCACCATCCCACCGAGGAATCCACCGCCACACGCTTCGAAGGGAAACAGGGTTGTTGATGCCCTTCAATCTTCCTCTTCACGCGCCGGTCCATGAAGTTAATCGTCTCACCGTTGTCTTCTTCCTCTTCCTCTTCTTTGAGGTGCCGAAACCGCCACGGAATAGAGGTGTCACTGAGAGGAGCCACGGTTGACGACGCGCTCAACCCGAGAGAGAGACCCGGCTCCATGGGTTAAACCCGAAATCACAAAAAGGGGAAAGTTTGTGTTTTGACGGGAATTGAGGTTATGGGCTAGTGCAACAAGAACAGGGGAACAGAGGAACAGGGGAGGGGAGAAAACAGGGGAATGATGAAGAAAGTGTTGGTGTAGAAAGTGAATGCATTGGGAGAGAGAGTGAGAAATGAAAACGGTGCGTGTGAGATGAGACAATGAATAGAAGAAAGAAAGGAAGGAAGGTAGATAAAGAAGGGAAGGTGGATGAACCTGGATGTGATTAAGGAGAGAGCAGAGTGTTATGCCCATGCGGATGGAGCAATGAAGGAATTCAACGTGGAAAATAAAATTGGAAACTATAAACTCTAAATGAACACCACATTAATCTTAATTACATTACTTAATAATAGTAACAAATACTATAAATGTTTTATGGGACCATGTGATGCCGATTCCACATCTGGACGCAATGAGGTCTAGGTTCACTTTACATGTTCTTCTGGATTGTGGTCAACGATTTACACGATTGTCCCCCATATATTTTTTTAATATTCTTTCTTATTTTTATACTGGCATAGGGAAATTACCCTTTTAATGTTTTGTGACTTTGGGTAGCATATTCTTGTCTTATAAAATGTAAACCACTGGCTTTAAAGAATCATAATGTCCATGCAAATACATCTGTTTATGCAACAATTCTAATAAGTTGGCTATGTTGAAGCTGACCATGCATGGCTGCTAAGGCTTCTCTTCTATCAACCGGTTCTTAAAAGAGCCTCGTTAAAATATGTTTCTTTAAAAAATTTAATCATATAATATGTTTCTTTTTATATTTAATAAACAAGTTAATAACAGTCTTTCTTAATGTTTTGTTTAGTTGAACTGATATACTATTCAAATAGACAGATTTGAATGATAAAATATATTTTGGATTATTAATTTGTAGAGTAAAAAAAGAATAAAAATGTGGAAGAGTGGATAGTGAGAAGATTTAAAAAGAAAGTTAACTCATTCATATCAAATAAGATATATATCTTTCCTTTTATGTTATTTTTTCTCGGTATAATTAATGTATATATATATATACATATATCATATATTATAAATTTATTATTATTATATAAATATATTTATATTATTATATATTAGTATTATTATTTTAATAATATTATTATATCATACTATATTATATTATATAATGATAACCAATTACCTAATCTATTACGTTAACATAACAAATTTTATATCATAATAGATTAATTATATTATATAACATAATATAATAATAAAATAATAACTAATAGTATAAATATATTTATATAATAATAATAATAAAAAATTAATAATATAAATAATAATAATAATAATAAAATTAAAATTAAAAATATTTAAACTAATTTATGAAATAATATTAATAAATTTTTATTTTATATTATTTTTAATTATAAAGATAAATTTATAATCTTACAATTTTATCAATTAAAAAATTTAAATATCAATCACACATTTTATATCACCTACAAATTTTTACAAACTTTTCACTCAAATCTCACAATCTTTTTCTTAATTTAAACAACTCAATATACTCCCTCAAATCTCAAATCTATCTATCTATCCAAACAAAGCATGGAAGAGTTATTTGGTCGACATGTTCCTTCCTCAGCTTCTCTAAGATCACACCCTTCTCTAGCTTTCATCCCATTTTCTATCCTAATAGCAAAACCAAGTTTGAACCTTGTTGAATGCATTCAACAACTAGGACAGAGAAGTCAACTTGTACATTTCTTTCTAAGTTAACTTAGCAACAAACTTACTTTTTTTCATTTACAATTTCTTAATCAGAAATCCACTTGAGGGCAAGCTTACCCCAAAATTAAAGTTTTGATATTACAATTTTTTTGGTGAATGATTGAGGGAGACTTATCTATATAGTATTTCAGGATGATGTCTCTCGTTCTTATGCTTCTTTAGTGGATTCACTTCACTTTATAAGTGTGTTATATCAATTGTCTTGTCACCTAAATTATATAGAACAAGTCACAATTGATTTGCAGTGTTTGCACTGTTACATTCTTGAGTAGAAAGAGTTGTTTATTGATTATCAATTATAACTTTTGATCTAATAGGAAATCTCAATTCGATCATTAGTATCAGACTTATCCTAAGTTGCTTAACTTTTTTCCAGTTTGTGACTGTTATTATATTTTCAATTATGCAAGAAACTTAACCATCTTAAAATAACAAATAAAAACAAACATTGGAAAAAGGTAATGGATGAGACAAAATTACCCTTGAAATCTTATACTAGTTTCTGACTATTCCTTTATCTTCCTAAGATAATAAACAAATATTTTTTTAACACTAAATCACATGTAGTTTTCCTGAGTATTTTATTACACCCACTCTTAATTGCCACAAAATATTCTTAAAAGATTATAAATAAAACTCTATAGATATAAATTATGAATACTCTTTGTAAAGAGAAGAATATTTCATAAAGTGAAGGTTTTTAGAAATAAAGGTCAATCTCTTTATCATCCATTAAATGGTCTATTTATCATGTACTTAAATAAACTTCACAATACTTTTGTTTGTGGAACACTTAATTCCATTAGGATATGTATGTAGTCACTCAACATTAGTGTAGTCATTTATATATGGAGAGCTTTTATTATAGATGTCTAGAAAAACAAGAATGTTGGAGCTTGCGTGTAGATCCTTGTCTTATGTTAATGCTTTATCAAAGATATGTAGCCTTTAGTTGACACCTTCTTTGATTGCACTCAACTTGTTTTGTGAATGAAAATTTTATCTCTGAAAATCTCTTCATAATACTAGCAACACCAATTTGAGCATACAAATTCATGAATGGTTGATCTACTATGTCATAATCGTTATCAGAATTTGTGACTTGTCTAGGGTGAAAAGTATATAGTCTTACAAACATACTTAGGGTATATTTGATTGGATCATCAAAACTTGATATTATTATTAAAACCATATTGACAATATTATGTTGATTGGTGATGATTATAATGTTTATGATAGATCGTTTATCCATATATCTATAATCTAGCCTTAACAAGAATGATAATGTAATGATAAGTACACCTTGAGAAGTTTCTTTGTAGGCAGTCAACGACATAACTTGTACAAATATCAAACGTTCCAATATCTTCAGTGGTCATCTTGGACCTCAGACGTATATGATACCTAATTGGTTTCTAAAGAGAATTTAGATTTCTCGCCACTATAAAAGAAGTAATAACCATTTGGCTTTATCACCACCTTGCAAAAGTCCGCCTTTAAAATTTTTATATGACACATAAACAATGTGAATAAAAATGTATTTGATTAGTCCATTAGTGATAACCACCCAATGAAATCTTCTTGTTTTGTATTATAAAAATGAAGGAATTCTTCTAATGTTGGATTCAGGTGGAGTGTTTGCACAGAGCATGGAAAGGTTCCAGTGATCTATCAACAAATGAATTCAATACAAAAGATCACTTGTATTTGTAAAAATATTTCAATACATTTGTTGCAGGGTATATCTATTTTTATGTACCAATGGTCAGGTGAGCCAAATCACAATTGAATCATATTGTTTGGACTACTTTGTTCTTAAATATAAAATGTTGCACTTTGATTATCAATTATAGTTTTTCGCTTAGTGATAAATGTTTGATTCAACAATGATGTGTTCTTTATCATTTGTTTGATGTTCAATAATGTTGCATGCTTTGGAACGGTAGTAGATACACATAAGCAATGGAGATGTAAAGAAGGTGGATTCGGTGAGGTTGAATGATTTAGGCGGAACAATGATTTTGAGAGAGATGAGGCAAACTCTCAAGTAGTGCCTAAGCTAGTCCTTAATAAGAGCTAACCTAAAAAGAGTTCAAGAACAAATGAAGTAGACAAAATTTCTACAACGTTTCATTAATTCACTCAAGCTTAATTTTACATAGTCATGCATCTCTATTTATAGACAAAACACTAATCTTAGCATGTACAATACACTAACCCTAACTTCTCTTAGAAGTTACTCAACCCTAACTTTCAACCCAAGAAACAAATCCTCTTCAACTAGAGGTTGCCAAGTGGTGCAAGGATAAGCTTCCAATGAAAAGTTACCACGTGTTACAAGGAACGCTAATGCACGCAATGGTCTCTCTCTTAGGGTTAGGTTATTAAAGGCTTAAATATATGACCAAATGAAAATCATACATTTTGCACTTTTTACACATGAAATATTATACAATGTACAATATTTTAGAGGCTATGAGTTTCACCCAAATTAATAGGAGTGTTGTTATATTGAATTCCTTTAAATTTTATTTCTCACGTATCATTCTAGTTAGAGCATTAGTAATTAGTCATTTTCTTGAGAGTCTTCCACTAGCTCAAGTTACGAATTCAATTTGAGATTAGGTAAATTAAGTCATTATCGAAGAATTTAATTCTTCAATTTGAGATTAGATAAATTAAGTCATTATCGAAGAATTTAATTCCTGACAAGAGAATTGTTAAAGAAATAATTGTTGCAATCCTTCCCCAACCATTAGCTTGTTTTGAAATGATAATTATAAATAAATTATCTTTTCACTCTTTTTTATGTCCACCACTTAAAGATTATCTTGTTCATGCATCTCAATAATTATTTATTAATTGAAACTCTTCACCATTTATACTTCTCTAAATACTAGAGCATATGGATAGGATTGATAAAGAAATAATTTTTTTCTTTCTAAAAAACTTTTAATTTATTATTTCTTGAATTGCAGCTTAATATACAAATAATATTTTAAAAGGACATTTTTTTAATATTTTAATACTTCTTTAGGAGATATTTAGGTAAGTAATCAAATTAGTATACTCTAAAGGTTAAAATAAGGTTCAAAAGGACACAATCAAAACACATAAAAATATTATAAACAAGTAAAGATTTCATAATATATACTATTAATTAATTATTCATTTAGCTTAATCAAATCATAATATATGTTATTAATTAATTATTCACCCATCTTAATAAAAAAAATTATAAGCATTGTCACCCACTAGTATAAGGTTCAAGACAAGTAAGATAATTCAAATTTGTGGAAAGAAGATAATCTACTTAAAGAAGTTGAAAACATTTGAGTTTTATAAAGTTCATGAGAGTTTTATAAAGTTGATCTCAACCCAAGGTAGTAACTGAAATTGATTAGGTAAATGGTGTGTGTATGCAAGTAATCAACCTTCTTTCGCGCTTGCAGGGTTCATCTCCCTCTATTGGGCATTGATTGTTATTCTCTGATTCTGTGTATTATGGATCACATTCTGAATTCATCCGACATTAAAATCCATCATGGCGTCAGCATCCACAAGTATTGGACTTGGGTTGTGTCTGTTTGGTTACGTTACAAGCATGTAACATGCCTTGTTTCATATGCTTCTTTTAGTATGTTATGTTATGTTGTGTATGCAACACCAAACAAACAGGTACTTGGAGAGTAACGCTTCCATTTCATGCTGCCAACTCTAAAATTCCATTTATCCTTTTGTTAAATATATCGTTTTCACTCAGAATGCGTCTGCTAGAAGTTCTTTTATTATTTAGAATCACGAATCTTCAAACTTATATTTCTCATGAATAACTAAAATTTATACAATTGACCTGAATATTTTTAAAAATATAATAGCACTAATGTTATACGTTTAGAGTGTTAATTTTTCAACTCAATTTTTTATACCTCGATGAAAACAATTGAAAAAATGTTTCTAAAAAACACAAAAATAAATAAAAATATTTAAAAAAAAAAACACTAAAAACTACCCTTATACTAATTGTCCCAAAGTTTAAAATATTTTTCAACCACAACCCGGTGATGATTGCTCATCATTCTCCACAAGTTTCCTAACAAATATTCTAAAATATTTAAATTTATTTATATAAACTTCTTCATAAATTTTTTTATAATAAATTAAATAAAATAGTTTTTCCATAATTTAAAACTATCTTTTATATATATATAGTAAAGAATAAAAAATTTAAAAATAATATAAAAATACAATTGATTATGAAAAAAATTGTCAGAAAACACCTTTCATATAAGTTTATATTGCATTTTACTTTCGCTGAGGTAATACAGACAGGAAACTATAACTTTATATTGCATTTTACTTAATAGGCAATCTCAATACCGTAAAAGACAACTTAGAGGAAAGAAGTTTCGTATATGCTTGGTATTCTAAGCTCTCCAATGAGATGTGAATATTTAAGACACTATAATTCAATGAAGATCATTTAGTACTAAAAAAAGAACAAGTATATAAGAATTTATCAATATTAAACTTATGAGTATTTTGTCTGGTATAATATCACACTTTAGAGTTGCAATCAACAAAGTAGAAACTATAGCAAAGTAAGAACCATAAGAACTTAATCAAAATTGTGATATTATAACATAAAGTTTTAGTACACAAAATAATGTCATATTACTTGAGAATCAATTCAAATAACCCTTCCCATCATCTTTTAAAAACAAATTCGTAAGAGAGTTCAAAACTTCAAAACAAACAATGCCTTGATCATGATAATTGACCTAACTATTATATCTTAACAGATCTAAAATCAGAACATTGACATCTTCTATAAAAATAGAAAAATAATTTCAAAAACAAACCAACAACGACCAATAATATGATATAGTCAAAACATGATTCCCATTATCATCTTCATACAGCCAGTTATAGTATGAATCTCATACCAATACCGGCATATATATTGGTTTGAATGACTTTAAATAAAAAAAGAAATTATCACTTACAAGTTTTGCTAGAGATCAATAGAGCGTTCTAACGCTTCATGTGAGCATCACTTTAGAACTCAACATGCAGTTGATTTTTGGTTGGCTATAAGGCGTTTCTGCAGTCGAGCTATCTAAGTATTGAGACAAAGAACAAAAATGCCAGAAGAGCTCAAGAATGAACCATTTTTGGCTTTTGGTTAAAAATGGATTACACAAGAAACTCATAGTTCTCTCATGATCAATATTAATTCCCTTTCTTAAAAAATCAAGTGTGGTGTGGGGCATAAATTAAAATTTGGCAGGTCCAAGGGACTACACTGACCAAAGGCCCAAATAGCAAAATATCGAATACTATAAGCATTTCAAGCTGACCATTGTAAAGATATCACGCATGCAGGTGGAACTAGACTTTGAATGAGTTTGAAAGTTGAAGAGACTATCTTTCATCAATTCCAGCAGCTGTTGAAGGTTGCTCCATGGACTTGTCAGGAGACACTGAAGATTTCTTAGTTCCAGGACCTAATGAAACCTTCACGAGTGCTGGCCTTACAACTCGATCTCTGAGCAAGAAACCACGTCTGGATTCTTTAATTATAATCCCTTTCTTGAACTCTGTTGACTCCTCACGAGCAATGGCTTCATGTTGCTACAACAAAAAAAAAAAAAAAAAAAAAAAAAAAAAAACAGATTAAACAATAGGCAAGTCACATTACTGGTGAAAAAAATCCTAACAAGTATCTATATATTGATTTGATCAAGATTCCTAGAAAAATACATACTAATGAATGCCTTTTTCAAGAAAAAAAAAATGGTAAGACTGTATATTCTTGTACCCTCAAATCCTGAATGTAAAATCACGGTGGTTCCTTTTCCTTTTAGTGGTGGGTGGGGAATGGGGGAATGATGGTCTAATATAGAACACAGCAAAAGAATTGAGCCATCGAAATTGTTAGCAAGACCAATATTGTTGGCTAGAAATCTGTCTCTAATTTTAAGGCTACTGGTATATTAAATCCTAAAATTTTTTCTAGGGTAGTCTATTAATAAAGGAAATGATCAATGAGTTTGGTCGTTGAAAAAGTAGCAAGGACATATTGATTGTTAAAGCTTGTTTACAACTAGAACCAATTATTTAAAGGGAAAAAAGGTCCATCTTAAATCTGAAAAGCTGCTATAGCTGGATAGCCATTATTCCTAAATTTATTTATATAGCTTACATTGCATACTATGCAAATATAACTTCTCAAAAATAATAAAAATTATTAAAAATTCATGGCACTCGTAATAAACCATAAAAAGTCAGAGGTGCCTCAAAAAACATACAAGTAAATGCCAACCAGAGTAAATACAAGGTTCATAACCTTTAAGCTTTATTATTCATCCTTTGGCTTGGTGCGGCAGCCCACACAACTATGCCACCATAGATTGCCACTTAAAACTGCTTATGGTCAATCTTAAAAATCAATGTTAAGATTATACTTTTTTTGAATTTCATCTCATTGCTTCAATTATTATTTTATATAATTTCATTTCCTACTCAAAAAATCCCTTTTCTTCATTAATTCCACTAATTTCATAATAGAAATAATTTTCTTCAGTCGATGTAAATTTAACCCTACTAACCATTGTACTCAAAATTATTTTCTATAGAGTAGTAATAAAATTTGTTGGATTTCACAGCCATCAAGTACCAACTCAGTACAAAAGAAAGAAATTTCGCACACAAGACCAAAGGTGTTTGTAAATTTAACTTACCAAGGGATTAAACTGCTTGCCCACTGTTGCTACCACTGAAACATGATGACTCCTAAGAATCTCTACAAATTGTTTGTAAATGCCTTGATAGCTAACATCAATTTTCTTCTCTTTCTCTGTTGCTGCTTTAATATGCTGTTTATTTTTCTCAAAACTGTCCACCATCAACAAAAGCTTCTCAATGAGTTCTTGTTGGGCATCAGATTGGATGTTAAGTCTTTCTTTGTCACACCTTTTTCTAAAATTGTCAAAATCAGCTTGTAATCGAACATATCTATCCTTGGAATTAGCTTTGTCTGCTGATAAACTTGATACTTTCTCAATCAATTTATTTTTTCGATTTACTGCTGAATATATTCCCTCTTCAATCAGAGCAACACCATTTTCATCGCCATTAAAAAAGGCTTCCTTGTATGCTTCAAGAAGGACCCTTAAACTGGGTAATGGCTTTTCATCTTCAACACCGTCTATCCCTCTTAAATCTTTCCGGGTCTCACCTGTCTCATCATTTGTCTATGAAGAACAAGAGAAACAAGATTTGGCTAGGTTAGGTACATAAATACAAAAAATAGGTTCTTCAACAAGTGAAACAAAAATATCCTACTGCACCTTAAAATTAATAAACATAACGAAGTTCTGAAGTGTAAGAACAATATGTATAAAAACAAAATAGAATGGGTAAATTTTAAGTAATACTATTGTTCTATTTATTTATTTTTGTTTGTACTATGATACCCTCCTGCAATCGATAGTGGAACAGACTAAGCATCAGAAGTACAAGAAGGCAAAAATGAAACATTGAGGATTCAATATATATATAAAGACTATCAGAAATGCTAGCAAAAAATGAAAAATTGAAAGATTTGAACGAGTGAGAGCGTACAGTTGGAGGGGAATCTTGAGAATACTTTAATGGGGTTCTTCGATTGAAAGAGGAATTGAGGGGGCGCGGAAAATCCCGAGATGGAAAAGAAATGATTTTGGGCTTTAGGGTTTGAAAGGGCTTTGAAGAGAAGGGAGTAGAACAAGGACACGAAGCCAACAGAGATTGATTGGAGAGAAAAGTAGCCATTGATTGCTTCTCTTCTCTTGTGCTCGTCAGAGGCTAACAAGACAGAGATAGTGTGTGTCCGTGCGTTCTGGAATGTTCGTGGATGTGTATTTGTTTGGTTTCTCCAAACTCCAAACCAAGTTTCTGTGTTCTGTTTTTACTCTCTTGTCACATTTAGATGTTTTTTTTAAATGTTGAAGTTTATATTTATTTTAGTGTTTATGTCTTCACTAAAATTAGTTTTAGTGTTTTCTTTTTGGTTTTTAAAATTTTGTTTTAATTTTGTGAAGCTATTGAGAGCAATATTTTTATGTGTTAATTAACATAATACGTGGAGCACAAGCAAGGTTTATTAAAAAGATAAAAATTAGTACCGAGGTGATATTATTAATTATTATTAATGATAAGAGTCTCTTATTTACTATCCAAAACTTATTTCAACTCACACTAGTTTAAAATAGAGATTTTACATTAGAATATTACGTTGGTTAAACGAAATCATCATATAGAAAAGATATAATAGTATTTTTTAATAATTTAAAGATGTATTATATCAATTTAATTTTCAATGTTTATTGAGTCTTTATATTTGTTTCTAATTGTTAGGAGTTTCTTTTCTGAAGTGAGTAAGTTAGTTTTTTCATAAATATTTTTTTAATTATAATTTTGCTTATTTAAACAAGTTTCAGAATAATATAGAGTATTTTTATTTTCTCTGCTATATATATGATTTATGTTGCATCTAAATTTTTGTATTAGTGATGTCTAGGAGGTGGGTTAAGAGAGTTAAACACCTAAGGTCGGATGGAAACACATGTAAGAGAGAAAATTCAAGAATTTGTTGAAGCAAATGATAGTCAAAAAATTGTGTGCAACTGACAATTTCTCACTTTGATGGTCATTATGATCATTAGAATATGTTAATAGAAAATTTTCTAAGATCAAAGGAGTATCGATAAGTAATTTCCAAGGATATTTCAGAACTAGCACAATGTCTGAAGCACAAAAAACATAGATAGGTACAGTGAAATTAAAAGATTTCTAGGCAAAGAATTATATTTTTCAAGCAATTGATGGTTTAATCTTAGAAACTATTCTTTTCAATGATAGCTCTAAGCAGATATGGGACTCCATGAAAAAGAAATTTCAAGGATCAACAAGAGCAAAGAGGCATCAGCTTCAAATACTTCGTTACGAGTTTGAAAAACTTCGAATAAAATTTGAAGAGTCCGTTACAGACTATTTTTCCCGAGTGATGATAATCATCAACAGAATGCAAATCCACAGTGATAAGACATAAGAGGTTACAATTGTTGAAAAGATCCTTCATACAATTCATGGGAGAGGTAGAGGCTGAGGCAACAATAACTTTGGAACAGGAACAGGTAGCTCCACCTCAAAGTTTTTTGACAAATCCAATATTGAATGTTATCGATACCATAATTTTGGACATTTTCGATATGAATGCCAAATTGATTTGTCATAACTGCATGGAGAAGAATCAAATTTTGTTGAACAAGATGATGAAGAGGAGATTTCCTTGCTTATGGTTTGTCATATAAAAGAAGAAACAAATAAAAATATGTGGTTTCTTAACACCGGGTGCAGCAATCACATGAGTGGAGATAAATTAGTTTTCTCTACTCTTGATGAATCTTTTAAAGACAATGTGATGTTTGAGAACAACTTCAGAGTTATGGCCATGGGAAAGGACAAGTTTCAATTCAAGTCAAAGGAGATTTTACTCACACTATAGTTGATGTTCTTTTTGTTCTAGAATTGAAGGCTAATCTTCTTAACATTGGTCAGTTACAAGAAAAAGGATTACGAGGTCTCCATAAAAGGTGGAATTTACAAAATTCTTGATGGCAAACTGTCAACACCCGATTTTGTCTGGATAATCTTTTAAATTAAAATATAATGATAAAAATGAATAATAATATAAAAATATATATTTATTAGCTTAAGTTTTCTTGAAATAATAATAATATAAAAATAAATAAAATTTGAATTTTT
>Ga0209700_100646_pt1 | contig 68114 bp, 41 predicted proteins | sample SiratroredBW_FD_187528 | JGI IMG/M metagenome (GOLD analysis project Ga0209700, IMG submission 187528) | Root nodule microbial communities of legume samples collected from California, USA - Siratro red BW (SPAdes) (version 2) | ecosystem: Host-associated > Plants > Roots > Nodule | place: USA... | reverse complement strand
ATTTCTAGATCCTAGATTCAATTCTTCAAACTTCAAGAGGTCTTCACCCATCCATCACATGATCTAGAGCATCTTCACTTGGTTGAATTCATCAAATCACTGCATCAGTCCACTGGTGCTAACAATGTCAAAATATTGGATAAGATCTAAATTAAAAAAATTGGAACTTCTCGTCCATGTTTGAACTACATCATTTAGGGTTTGTTTGGATTAGGGAGTGAATTTAAGGGAGTGAATTTAAGAAAAAAGTTTGATTGTTTGGATTAAGAGAAAGATGATAAGATTTGAGTGAAAAATTTATAAAAATTTGTAAATAATAAAATAAAACATTTGTAAAGAAAATTCTCATTCAAATCTTCTCTTCGAAGAGAAGAAAGTGTACAATAAAAAAACATTCTCGAAGTATGTTTTTTATTAATATTTTTCTACTTGATTTTTTAACTTTTCCTTTTTTTTATCCGTGTCTGCAAATCGGCGTCTTAATCTAAACTTACTGTTAAGATATATTTGTTTCTACATATGAATATAATGAAAGTTAAGATTACTAGGAATAAAAAAATATTTAAAAAACATAACCAACAGAAAATTCTAAAGTAGTATTTCCTCGTTATATTGAACAGATTTGCGAGGAAATAAATTTTTTATTATATTTTATATAATTAATTCAAGAATTTATTAATATATATACTTATATTATAATAACGTAAATGTAATCAATGATAAATAATAATAACAATTAAAATAATAATAATAAAAATAAAATAATAATAATAGTAATAATAAAATATTAATAATAAGTTATAAAGTAAGAATAATTTTAATTTTAATTTTAATAATAATAATTTAATTTTTAATTTTAATTTTAAAATAATTAATATTTTATAATTTCATTCATTAAAATAATAATAATTTAACAATTATATCTAATAAATTAATTATATATAATCTTAAATTAATTTTAATTATAATTTTATTTACTAAAAAATTATTTTATCAATCACACCTATCACATTTTTATAAACTATTTCTTTATTTCTTATCATATTTTCTTTAATCCAAACAATCAAATTTTTCAAAGACTTTCATCTTAAATTAACTCAAATCCACTTCACAAATCAAACAAAACCTTAACATGATATATATAGGACAAATTTAAAAAAGATTGGTAACGTGAACTTTACCATCACATCAAAGATAGATTATCAAAGATATATTATTAGAGATAGATTAAGTAGAGATGTGATTTAAAGTGCACTAAATCACATTTGTTGGTCAGCTCTCTTGTATATGTATTCAAATCACAAAGCACATAACCTAACTAATAAAGGAACTAATTAACCATTATACATGAGATTCATTACAATGTCTAGTTGACTAAAGTACACGTAAATCATTGTAACATCCAAAATTCAGTTAAGTTTTAGTTATTTAAAGATGTTTTCTGCATTCATATATGTTGACTTAATGAACCAATGTTTAGGAGTTTGAGATTGAAGCAATGGAATGGTTTTGACTATGATGAGTGTGACTATGTCAAGATCAATGGCTACATATGAATTGAAGGGTTTGGTGTTCTTTTGAGCTTTCCATGACTTTCAATGATGACGAAAGATAGTTTGGCACATCAGGTAATGTTTGAATCGTACACCACCAAATATGTTATCATTGTAGCGAAAACTTGTTAGGGTAGAATCAATATCACTTTACATGTCTTGTTACATGTCATGTGGCCTACTCAGTGTGAACAGAATAAAAAAATATGAATCATCTTCTTCCTTTAATCATCACCACTTTCGCTGTCACCCTTTACATACTTCCATTGAAGGAGTAGAGGATACTTTTTATTTGTTATCTGTAACTTCTCTTTTTATATTGCAATAAAGAATTAGTTTATGTATGTACTCCTACTGCATATATATATATAGTAGGAGATTTGGATTGATCAAATCCATCTTTATGAATACCTCAGACACGTTTCCATGATCTCTCTCTGCAATCTTCACAAGTGCTACAACAATTTACCATGGCAACAGGGGAGTTTGGCCTAGACACATGAGTAATTTGTATACCCTCTTTTATACTATGTTGTAATATGTATTTATTGTTTATATGCATTACATAATTAATTATCTATATATATACATCATAATGTGTTAATTAATTTAAAAATAAACTTTATAATGTGAAAATTTACCATTTAAAAATTTTATAGACCTGACTATCAATGTTTTGATAACATTTATTTTCTATACAACTTCTTTATAACTAATTTATAATAATATAAATATCTAAATTAATAAAAAAGTTTTAAAATATTATATTACTGTAATAGTATTTTTCAAGTAATTATATATAAAATAAGTGTTGTCAGATACGATTACTCATATATATATATATATATATATATATATAATGTCAATACATTAAAATATATTTAAATAGTTCGGTCTATTAATTTTTTTTAACGAGTTAGCATATAACTTTTTTAATTTTCTTTACCAGCAGAAAATAAATATTATATTAAAAATTTAGGCTTAAACAGTTCTAAACATAACTTAACCTAACTTGGATATTATGTAGGCTAAACCAAATATTTGTTGCGAAGTAGTATAACATATTTTCAGCTCTCATTGGTAGGGAAACAAAATATAGAATGAAAGTTTTGAGTTCGATAAGGAAAAAATGAAGTTTAATAAAAATGCATCTATTATAATTTATTAGTAGTATCTTAATATGTGCAATTAGATTTTACTATTTTAGATTTATGATAAACAATCTATATTGTCGTATAAGGTTAATTTAATCATGGATAACTTCTTTTAAGAAAGTTAAAATTTAATTTAAAATAAATATAAAAAAGGATAGTTTGGAAAAAAAAATATTAACAAAATTGTAAAAAACACTTTCCCTGAAGAAACTCTTAAAACACTTTTCGTGGCAAAATAATTCCTAAATATCCTATAATTTGAGGTAGCTACCATGATTTATGTGGAGAGGGTGTGTACAAAATACACAATTTTGAATATAGTTATGAAAAAATTCTATCATTATATTTGTCATATATTTTAATTTTCTGAAATAAACAGTTCATAAAAAATGATAACCTAAGTTTGCTGCACATATAGTATATATTAATATTAAAATAGAAAGAAGATAGAAAAAAATAAAAAGATAATTTGTGAGACTGGAGTTGACAAAACTGATTACATAATTTTGTACTCGGTGGTGCTCTAAAATAAAAATGTGTTTTTGTGTTTTTTTATAGTTTTGTAGAAACAAAAGTAATTATCTAAAAGTTGGTTAAAGAAGTTAGATTAATGAAGTTCGATGAGAAGAAAAAGAAGATTAGGGTTCTTGGTAAGTGGGAAGAGGAAAGGTGTATGTGACATGACAGTCTGAATAGGTTTGGATGAGAGACATCCATTTATTGTTTTGTGCAGAGAAAGATAAAGTCAAGTCACCCATCCATCTATCAGACAAGACCCAATTTCTGAGAGCCACACATCACATGGATCCAATTAACCCCACCTACCCTTGATTTGACCTCTCAGATTCTCTATATTTGACCTCTTCCCACCAGACAAAATTATCACTGCTAATCTTCCACTTATCATCACCATGCTTCTAATCTTCTCATTCTTAAAATTCATTAATGGTTATTTCATTTTAATTTATCTTGTTTTGTAACTAACCTCAGTTTGAAGTAAGTTATATCATTTATTTTCTTCCTTCCTATTCTTTTATTTTTCTTTTCAGATTTTCTTTCAATGTAATAGTTTCAATTATATTTTATTGTCTGTTAAATAAATACTCACACATGAATTTAAATTGTTTGATTGTTAGATAAAAAGAATGTTGTTCTACCCTCAGCAATACATTGCAAGCTATAAATCAATTATATAGGAGAATCGTAGTACATCAAATATTCATAGAAAAAAAAACATGTACTGAAAAAGTGTAAGGATATTTCAATAAAAAAATATTTATTAACTTTTAGTGTATGTTAGAAAATTTTAACAGAAAGATAAATAGTGAAAGCATTTTAAATTAGTAAGACTTAACAAAGTTATTAATCATGCATGTATACGTAACTTAAATTAATTTTTTCTAAGAAGCATGTTCTTTCATCCCAAAATCAATAATCCCTCTTTTTCTTCTAAAAGTATTGTCAAAGATTTTGCCTAATGACCATCACTTAATAACCTTAATTTTGGGGGGGAAATCATGTTTAATTAAATTATTCTTTCACTATATATCTCTCATTTGGTTTGATAGAAATTTCAAAATAAACTCATAAAAGTAAAATTAAAAGGGCAATTAGTAATTTCCAATTTTTGAAATGATAAATTTAAAACAAACTAAATCTTCTGAAGTGATAATCGTTTTAAAATAATTAAAAAAAAACACTTACATTAAAAACTTTACCTTATTGTAAAAACACTTAAATGTCTAGTTTCTTAACCGATCTCTCAAATTTCCATAAATTTCATCCCTTTTAGTTTAAATCAACAAAAGAACAAAATCAACAAGAAGAAGAACAACATTTCATTTGCTTTTTGGGATATTAATTAAGAAAGACGAGCCAAAGGGAAAAAAAAACTGGTGTAGATATCACTGAATAACCTACATTCTTTTTATCTGACCATTTTAGAGAACTTACACTGTGCAAGCAAACAAATCTAGAAAAGAAAAGAAACTATATTATAACCCTACCTGATCATAACGTAAAACCCCACATGCCTAATACATTATTGTGAAGTTTAGAATGAAGAACTGATATTATATATATGTGTGTAGCAAAGATGTCTGAGAGTCTCTCACGTGTGCGTTTCCTTGAATGAAGGATGAAACATTATGGTGGAAGACAGGGATGACCCATGTTAGATTGAGGACATGGTGGAATAGTAGGATTTGAAAGGAGCATGCATGTCATAACCATATATAGCCACCCCGTCTACTGTGTCTAACATTATACGTCACGTCACCATGACTGAAGCAATAGTAGTATTTCATAATTTCCAACACTCTCCCAAGAAGAAAAGAAAACAAACTCTATCTGCAGCTACCATCCAATATTCTGCTTCAACCAGTCCTCAATTTATCTATCAGTCACGCGCATTTTCACACTTTTTACAGATTACTTATATCAGACCCTTCTTATTATTACTTTTTTACTTCACAATCTACCTATATACATTATAATTTATACATATCACATTTTAAAGTCTTATCTAATATACTCTCGTGTATTATAACAGTATTTCTATCAGTAACATTTTTTTTAATTCTTGATGCATGTGAAGTAAAGTAAGTTCCTCCATTTCACATTTTTTTATAACTTAAATACTTATTCTCTCTTAAACCCTGCAAGTTATATGTTTCTTGCTAAAGAAATTTCACATCTTTATATTTTTATCTGTATTTACTTGCTAAATTTTATTATTATTGTTTGATGAAAAAGTACATTATATGCCCCCAGAAATAGAATTCTAGTTCTTGTATAACCAACTTGGTGCTTGTCACATTCTTAATAATAAGATGAAACTATAAGGGAAGATTTTAATAGGCATAGATTCTTAATAAGCAAAATGAATATAAGTACCTTTATTAGAGGTGGCCTAAAATCATCGAATTTTTGTTATGAGCGTTTAATAAGTGTAAAAAAATATTGTTACTATGATTTCAAGGTAATTATGGTAAAACTAAAATACTTTACAGTACATTATTGTTTGTAATTGAATGATCAATTCTCTACTTTTATAACAATTATACTTGCACTTTAAAAGTTATATTTTTAGTAAATTTTATTACTTGACAAAGTCTTACACAATCGGTCATAACAAATTAAACTGTTCAAATAAAATGACAAAATGTTTGCTAAAAGTTTGCATGATTGTATTTTTCATGAATTTAAGCAAAACTTTATGAAACACAGAACTGCTTACACATTTACAATTAAAATTTTGTTAGAAGTAACTCACCCTTAAAAAAAGGAGGAAAATACTTACATCATAAATGTTTCAGTCTTAATATTTAGTATTTATAAGTAGTCTTTGTTGGTTACACACATAAATGAATATTTTAATGTAAAAATGTAGTTATAATTAATATCAAATAGTACATATAGTCTTACAATGAAAGTTTCTTGGTCATTAGTTTTGTATATATGCATTAGAAGTTTTGAGAGAATAAAATGTAATTATAGTTAAATAAGTCACAAAAATATATACACGCAAGGTGTACACACATATATATAATTATTACTTAATAGTTATATTGAAAATTATATGTAAAACGATTTTTATAACTAACGATACTTTTACATTAATGATAGAGTATCAAAATTCAAGTCTCCCTCTTTCTATATAATGTAAAAGTAGAAGATAAGAATGAAATTAATTGTGGTAATACGGAAATACATATAAAGGCAACAGATGTACATCAATGAACCCCAACTAACTGGGTTCATTCATTTATTTACTGATCGAACTGTTTAAAATATGAAAAAAATTGCAATATCTTAATACATACGTCTACTGAATTTATTATCTGACTGAAAACTTTTAATTATTGAAACAAATAGTGTGATATATTATTAGCAGTTTCATCATTTTGTTACACAAATAAGTATATATTACGATCTTTTAAATGATAGACCATGATTCTCAAGGATTAAAATGCAATTATCTCTAGAATACAGTGATGTTTCATGATTAATTATGTCAGTTCTTCTTTTGCAACCTATTAACCTAGCTTGGTTCATGGCTTCTACTGTTATTGTTGTTTTTTTAGTTTATTGAACTTGAATAGGGCTTTGAATTTATGAGGAGATAGAAAGGAAATAAGGGTTCTCTCTCCCTCACTCCTTTCTATACAATTCCCTTTTGCTTAGAAGCTTAAAAACAAACTGAGTTCTGTGAGTGTGGCAGGTGATCATGCATGCAGAACCTGCACTACATGTTGCTCTTTTAATAGGGCTGTACTCCATTAACTGAACAAAATGGTCCAGGAAGAAAAATAGAAAGAAAGAAGAAGAAAAAAGGAATCCATTAAAGAGCAAGAAATGTAATATTAAACTCTTTAATTTACTCAAGCAACTACCATGCAAGGAGGGTAAAAAAGAGTCCCCCGGGAGGAAGCACCATACCCAAAAATGGTCAAACGGTAACCTTCTCAAAGATGAAAAAGGTGTTCATGTGGTCCTATCAGAGGGTGAAATATTATTGGTCTGCTTAGGGGTTGTCATAAAAAGAATAAATTAATCAATTTAACAGTATTCATAACCATCTTTTCTTTTTATGTGTTCAACATTATGCTAAGAGATATTAAAAAGAAAAAAACATACATTCCAACACTACAGATTATGATCAGTGAAGGAGCATGATCATTATGATATATATAGAGGAACGTGTTGTTTACTTAAGTGCTCAAATTCAACACAATAAATGCAATCACAAGAATAGCAATAATTTCACAACAACGATATATGGAAAAGGGCAATACATGTACTATTAAACATTGGTGAGAGGCTGAGGTTAATTTGCAGGAGTCTCCCATCCAGTTGTACGATTGGGAAATTTGATCAACCTCATTTTCACTGATTTAGGTCAAGCATGAAAAAAACAAGCTCATACTCACAGGCTTCCATTTTTATCAGTAGAATCCATTGGACTTTTCAGCTCCTTCTCCCTGGTCCAACTTTGCTTGACTGTTGCCATCCAGCTTTAACCCAAAGTGAATGTGAGGGAAATGTGCCCACTGCATACACATATAAAGATGAGGCAATCCCCACTCTTCAGAAAGAGAAATTTCATGGGCTCACAGAAACATGTATATTTATATATAACATTACATCGCTGTTTTTGCCATATATAGTCATGACTCTTGCAGGAACTGGCAGCCAATATAACTAATAAACTCCAAAGTTAACCTCAAAATTTTGAACAATTTTTCACTCATTAGTTTAGTAACTTACTTTAGAAAACTTTCAGATTCATTTTATTAGTTATTTTCTCTATATCTTTCAATGACATTAGGAACTAAAATGAATAACATTTTAAAAAAGCTAAGCTGTGATGGATAAAGTGAGAGTTTATTCTAAAAATTCTAATATCTGTGACGCTTGTACTGTTCTTGTACAAATTAACATGCATAATTTTGAACAAACACGGTCTAACAGGCAAATAGGCATTAAAGAATTTCAATTAACTTGGGCTGTGTGGGGCTTCCAAAATAAAATGCGGTGAAAAACATGCTATAGCACATAGGGAAATAAGAGAGTTCAAAGGAGCATAGTGTAGTACATAAGAGAATGCTTTAGTACATCGGAGAGTGATGGAATCACATGTACACGAACTAGACAAGTGACACTGGTTACAGCATGTGATTGAAAATGATGCTCTAATACCACAATGAACGAGGGAGTATATGCATGTTTAGGGTTAAGAAAGTGATCATAAAATTGGTTATGGCCTATCAAACTTAACCTCATATCTGATTGTAGGCATTTTAAAAGGGAGATTAGATATGGCTTTATTGATAGTGAACACAGTTACCGAATCAACTGTCTTAAACATATTCCCTACACAAGAATGTCGCTTAAACATATTCCATACATCAGTTTTTTTTGGAAACTTCCTCTTTACAAAATTGGCTAATCTCATGTTGTATGTGACTAAATTATACATATGTATAAATAATGAAGAAAAAGTAATGTTAATTATTAACATTCTACACCACAAATTAATATATCTGAAGCGTTATTAGTTAATATATCTGAAGAGATCCCTGATGACAATCTTAATGCAGTCTAGTAAATAGAAACACTAGTTCTTTTTGCCAACTTCAGAACTTGATTTTCAAAAGCATCTTCGGATATATAATAATATATATACACCCGAAAATACTAGTTTGTGGTATGTACTAAGTTTCACTCACTAAAAACTATATGCAACCAAAACTTCACTGTGTTATTTGAACATGATTTTGGATCTCAAATCACCATTTAAGTGGAAATGGAGCTTATATTAAAGGTGGAAATGAAAAGAGTTAAATTTTTCTTCATGCTAAACCATAAGATATTGTAATTCAAACATGGGCATGATTTCCCTACTCAATATTAATGTTTTTGTTTTTTTTTAATTTTATGCACGTATAGCATAAAATAGAACGTTCCTAGGGATCTAAACCAATTAAAGAACGTGATTTCCCCTTATACCCTCAAACTAGATGATTTCATTGGAAACATCATTACGGTAATCGTTGGAATATTGGATTGTCACCTTGAGGAAGAAGTTCATAGAAGAGACAAGGCTGTCTGTGAACTGACACAAGTGGCTCCAAAAAACATGAAAAATATAGAAAACTGCAGCATGCACTTGTGTGGTTCACAAAATGATATATATTGATTAGTGTAATGATTAAGGTTAAACTCACGTTTTTGGCTGCGGAGCTGAAAGCCTCCCTGTGGCTGATATCTGGATTACTAGCCTTAATCCTTTGGATTTCCTCCCTGCAAAACCAGACAGTTGAAAAGACTTGCTATGTGTTTTTACTTCATGGAATCATCTCTAGTCTATTTTCATGTTTTTTTTTAATTATTTTATAATTAAGAGATTATATTTACTGGACTATTGTATCATCTTTATTCTTTGAACAGAAAATAAAGTTTTAATCCTTTAAAGTGCTTTTTATTTCGCTTAAAATTAATAATGCTTGCTTCTTTCTTGAGTGATTTCACTTACCTTTAATATTATTTTCTATAAATAAACAGTGCAATGATAATATGTTATTAATCACTGACAAATTATTAATATAATAAATTTATTGATTTTAAAGAATTTAAATTATTATGCATGTCCCTTTTATTTTTATAATATGAAAAAAAGGTAAAAGTAAGAAAAAGTATAAATGTGGTTAACATTAACTTTAAGGAAATCCGTATAATTATCTGTAATAATGATGATGATAATTTCATCCCTTAATCAAATCCTACATAATATGAAAGAAATTAGGGAAGTTGATTTTAAATAAAGTCCAAATACTTACTTAATGAACCGATTATAAGCAGAAGGCACACGATGTCTCTTCTCTGTAGCTGTTGAATAATCACGAGATCATCTAATTAGGAACATTAAACAACTATGAAAGGGAAAAATTAATACAATGAATCATCAATTAAAATATGCACTAGATCTGTAACCTAAAAATTCACGTCACAGATTCACCAACAGAAATCAGGTTGAGATATGGAATTTTTCACACGAAAGGCCACATTCAAAGCTGTAGAGAACTGGGTTGTTGAGGACCATAGAATTATATGCTCTAGCATTGAAATTTCCATTGTTTATCCAAGAGTCCATTGGGTTTTCTTTGTTATTTCTGAAACAATTTTGTCGTCATTGCTTTGTACAGGTCACTCACAGCGAGAACTATAGTCTACTCCTTACACTCTTTTTTGCAAGTATGAATATAATTACCATGATGAGCTGTTATTATATAATGGTGAGAGGAATCTGTAACTGTAAAATGAAATTACACGTGGATGTGTGTATGTATAATATACAGAAGTCCTTGTTCATGTTCTAGGGCATGGCATGACAGCAATGAATTAAGGATGGGTCAATTTTGGTTACGTGAGGTCACCATCTTAGAGGGGGCCATTAAAATTGATGGAGAAAACAAGATGCCCCAATTGGGCACAAAAAAAGTGGTTACTCAGATGGACGCCGACTCTCTGGAAAAAATGGAAAAACTCGTTTTTATGACTAGTGGCCCTCAATGATGAGGTTGTTCTGCTCTGCTATTACTTGTATTAAATTAGCTTCTGCTGCTAGTTAGTTTCAGTCTTTTTCATCCTTAATTAAAACTCGTCACTCGTATTAAAAAGTTCCTCATCAGGTTAGCTGGTCTAGTTATATATGTTGCCTTTTTGTTCATTCAGATTTAGGCCCATTAGGATACGGTCCAAAACCAAATAAATTAATCCATGAAATGTATGAATACTCACGACGAATGGGAGGAATCCTTGTTTGTTCATGCTCTACTGCCTCAAATGCCGCTATTTTGTTGCATTTTGAAGATGAGGATCCCAGTTCCTTGCTGCTTGCTTCTTCAAAGCTTAGGTGCTGTTTCTGTGACTTTGTTAACAACAGATTAAGCAAAAGAATTAATAAATGATCACACAGTTACTTTTTTTTTTTGAAAGAAATTATATTATATCATTTATGGTTGCCCATAGCGTCGGAAAGTGGGAATTGACCAAAAGAGTGTGATATATATATATATATATACACACACCTGAGGCTCTTGAGGAGGAAATGCTTGAAGGGACGCTCCCATGTTAACAGATAGCAAATTAGCACAATGCCCACATCTAACCGTCACTATGGTTAGCAAATTGCTGTAAGGAACACTAACCTGCCAATACCCCATTTTCAAATACATAACAAATATTATCATTACTTACAAATATAAACACAATAAAGTAGAAAGTGGGTATAAGAACATTCTCTTCACTTGTATACATACAGTAAAAAAAACATGCATTCACCCATGAAAACCAGGAACCGGAAGCTGCATAATTTTGATCACCAACAAGAGCTGATGGACATATTAATATATATATATAAATATATATATATATATATATATATATATATATATATATATATATATATATTATATATTCAGATTGTCAAAAGAGGTTAAGATATATAGGATAAGTGAAGCTTTCACATTCCCAAGAAAGGTGCTTCCAAAGCACACCATGCAGCAATGCAATGAAAAATGAGCAGAGAAAAAGACAAAATGCATAGCTGCCAGAAGAAAGAGGTTATAAGAAGATGATAAATAAGCTAGAGAGGGAAGTGAATGCAGCAATCTTTTCTCATTCATTCTGAGAGAGGTATACTTTTAAGGGGTGTGTCCGGAGTCCAGCTAAGGAGAGTGTGGTGTGGTGTGGCTCATTCAATACATCCATACAATAGCAGCAAGGCTCAGAATCTGACATGGGGCGATTTAAAATTCAGTACTCTCAGTCTCTCACAATGTCCCCTTGTTGTGGGTGCGCATCACTTTTTGCTGACACTGCAAGGCAAGATGATAAAAGATAGAAATTGTTGCACATAGTGTGGAGGAAAGAGAGAGGATGAAAACGACTAGACTGGAACGGAAACCATCAAGGCCTTGAAGAGCTACACCACCGTTAACCACTAGTGCTTGCCACCAGAGGAGAGTGATGTATCATCATGGAGCAGATTAGCCCTTTAGGCCATGTTAAGATCTCGTTTGAGAAGGAGAGAAGCAAAGAGAGTGCTTTCTCAAAAGGGGTAATTATAATTTCAACATGCTATGATGAAAGGAGAGAAACAAAAGAAAGTAACAAGAAATATTTAAGAAAAGGAGAGAGAGCATATGATATGATGTGATATAGCTTGTTCTGGTGGTGAAATGAATTCATCAGAATCCCCACAAGTTCTTGTAGAAAGAAAGAGAGGACACTGCCTCTGTACTTAAGGGAAGCAACAAGGCTGAAACCGTGAAAGAACTTGATGATATATAAGATATCATAAAAGACGATATGATGCTTCACCCTCATCGCCACAGAAAGGCAATTAAAGGATCAAATCAAACACTGAGGAGAGAGAAACTGCACTGCGTACCATCACATGGATTTGTTGTGTTCAGATTTAATTTTCTGAGCTGTGTTAATTTAGCACACAGGTACACAAAGCAACAAAAAAAAAAAAAAAAAAAAAAAAAAATACCATATAGCAAATGAAATCATATATGTTGCCATCTACTCTTCTGCCAAAAAAATTAATTTTTTATTTTAAAGTTTAACAAAAGAGGGGAACCCTAATACTTGGGAATAACCCTAGTACATAGATCTCATGGCTGTGCCTGTGTAAGCATTTTCATAATAAGCATCTCAAATTTCTTCCACTTTCTGACTCCTAAAATTCCTTTATTTTCACAGTTGTGTAGTTAGGTACGGGTAGGGGTTTCAATTATTTAATTTCATAATTTTCTGCTATTACTTTGGCTGCACACACACATATATATATAGATATACATATACATATATATATTGCCTCTAACCGAACTAGCTCCACTGATATCAAGGTAGAGGTTAGGGAGCAAAACTGAGTTACACTTTCTCATAAAATATAACATAGCAGTGGAATTCTTGGTACAAAAGGACCACCCCAGTTACCAAATTAATTCACTTAAGTGATAGATTGGAGTGTTTCCCAGGAAATTAAGTTACCCTTATGTATAAATTGGGGTATTTTTGATTGCATGGTTTCCAACAGTTAAGTTTTCATCCATTTATATATCTGTGTATACACAGACATGCATTCTGATTAGGTCTGAACTGAATTTCGCTTTTTGATGGGTACCCAGAAGCGCTTTTTTCTTTATACTGGCTCTTGTATCATCTCAGGATCTCGATCGATTAAAGAAATTAGAGAAAACCCGAATTGCCAAATTAGCTGGTGAAGGGCGTGGCGCAACAGAAAGCTCAGAAGAGTATGGAAACAAATAAACAAATGGAAGAAAGAAAGATAGAAAGAAAGAGAAAGAAAGAGAGATAGATAGATAAATAGAAAGAGAGAGTTTTGTACCGCTAGAATGGTGTTGCAGAAGTTGCAGTGAACATAACAAACACGTTCCGTTGCCATCATTTCCATTGACATTTTTTATCTATATGTGACTGTGTCCTTTGAGTGTGTGCTTGGTGGATTTATAGGCAGATCACGGGGGAGAGAATCACTTGGCTGAAAGAAAAGTGAACATGATCATCAACGATATACAGAAGACGCGGAAGGAAGAGAAAAATAAACAAAAAAATAAATAAAAATAAATTATTTATGTACTTATTGTTGTGTTATTTAAGAAGAGATAGAGAGAGAGAGAGTGTATGTGTTTGCACATAGGTTAAGATGGGACTAGTGTGGTGTGGTCGGAGAAGTGAAGTGGGGTTAGTGGCATTTGATTTAGGAAGAAAAGATGGATTATGGGAAATCTTGGTGGGCTGGGTTGGAGTGTGCGCGTGTGAGTGACACGTGCGAGGAGAGAGTGGGTGTGAAGATGTGTTTGTGTTATGATTGAGAGAATGAGTGGGTGGGAGTGACCCATTTCTAACCATACTGGCTTTCTGTAGCGGACGAGGGGGGCGAGATATTAATGCTTAGAAATTTGGAATGAATGTTTAGGGATGTGTTCCAAAACAATAAACTATTCATAATTTTCATTCTTCATCGTCTAAACCTATAAAACATTAAAAAATAACCAAAACATGTATCAGTTAGTGTCTTAGAACACAGATTAAGGTTGTTGTTATGTACTGAAACTGAGTTCAACTTACTTCTTTTCTCTTATCAGAGTTGAACACTTATTTTTTCTAAGATGCGTTTTTAATTACTTCATTTAAAGCAATAATGGTCTTTGTAGTTTTCAAAGAAACTTTTTGAAAAGTTAACTGTTTAACTTTCTTTCTGTCTTATTGTATTTGTTACTTTTGGATTGTTTCCCCATTGAAATATAAGAAAATATTCATTATTTTGTTTATTTAATCAGTGATGGAACAGGTTCATGAATTGTGCAGAAGGGATTAAGACAAGGAATTAAGTGCAGTTTGGAGGGTTCTAAAATTTGAAAAAAACATTCCGATGTATGAGGATTAAGAAGTTATGTATTTTAATGCATGATATAACTAATTAGATGTTAAGTGCAGAAAGGTTTAAGCATGACGTGGAAAAGACTATGGAAATAGCAAGTGCTGCAAAATAGCTTTTGTCCATTTTTGTTTCTGCTTATCTATGGCGGTGTACTGCGTGTAAAGTGATTAGACATCTTCTTGTACACATTCATATCATGTATTTCCCCGTGAAACTCTCCACGTGGAATTTATCACTATAATTAGAATGTGTTTTTTTCGTTAAATTGAATCTTAAAATAAAACCCTAATTATATTCAGATCCAAGACTAAACAAAGTGAACCTGTAGACGGGCATATAATCCAACAACACCAACATGTGCATTTGTCACCGATATAGGGTGACATGATTCAGCATAATCATGTCGTTAAATATTGATAAGGAGTTTGATTTCCATGTCTATTTGTATCTAGAAATATTTGTAGAATTATTATTAGGAGATTTATTTTTAAATAAATCTTAGTATTTTAAGAAATTATTTAATAATTGTTTTTAAGGAGAGTTGAAAAAAAAAATTGTTTTCAATAAAAGTTGTTTGCATTAAATTAAAATTGAATTTTAACCATGACTTAAAATAATGTGATTGATGTGTTATTTCTTATATTATTAAAAACTTATAGTAGACAATTTTATTATAAATATTTAGATCTAAACAAAAATTATTTAAATTTATTTAATCTCAAAATTATGTCTAGATGAATGATTTCTTTCATGTAGAATCACACATATCAAAATTAACCTAAATCAGCTTACCGGGTATTTTATTTGATTTTGAAAAATTTAATATCATATATATATAGTCATGCATTATAAATTAAAAATATTTAAATGTGTCAATATTTTTACTCATTTTTTATTATTTTTCATTGTATCAATTTTATCATGTATATTTTCTTTATTTAAAATCATGATAGAAATAGTATTGGTCAATACATTAATAATATAATTATGTTTTTAAGTTTAGTTTTCACAGTACATACACACTAAACATTCCTTTTTTAGAAAACAGGGAGGAACAAAATTGGAGCAACACATTCTTTCTTCTAAAGAGAGGATCTTGTAAAGTGTAAATAAAATTAAGTATAGAAAGAAAACATGTGTTGAAAATTATGGTGTGAGTTTGTGTTTGAGAGAAGAGTTAACAGTGGACACAGATATAGGTTAGAGGAATTTAAGGGTTTTTTTTCTAAATTTAGTTATAACTTGTAGCGACTTAAAAGTTGATGCCTGTGTTGTGTGTGTGCAAGACACGCTGCATGTCCATCACCACCTTCCTCACCTTTCTACGATTTCATATTCTTCCACATTGTCTTTCATTCAATATCATTCATTCTCAACAAATAATTACCATATTATGCGTGCCAGCTGCTGGATAAAAAGACATCCTCTAGACACAAGTTTTTCCATAATTGATGGATTCTAGCATAAGTTATGATCAAGTACAAAACAATTAGAAATTACGTCTACCACTTCAATTCTCCTTATCAAAAATTAGGTTATGCATTAAAAAAACATATTCAACTTAGTTATAATTAAGTTTCTTAAGTGGATATATAAAGAGAATTGATATTATTGAAGATTTCATAACGATTTTATAAAGTTAAGTTCGACTTAAAGTCTATTTCTGAAAATGATATAAAAGTCTATCTTAATAAAAGTTATTGAACCTATTATCAGATCACTTACTATCGAATACCTTTAAATATACATTATCCATCCGTGTCTCCACATAAAAAGAAAATGTATTGAAAATCCCACTTAAACTAAATAAAACTAAAGAATTAAATATTAAAATATTATAAATGACTTAACCTTATAAAACATTTAATTTACGATTCTTTAATTAACTACTAAGTCTCATTATTTCTAGTTAAGGAATTTCACACTTGTTTATTATATTATTTTTTTTATAGTTAACAGATAAATTTACAATAAATATAATATTTACAAGAATACAATCATAAATAAAGACTTTCGGATCCTAAAATATATAAAGTATTAAATTACATTATAGTTATAGTCCTTTATTTTTAATTACGTTTTAATTCACGCGATAAATCTAATAATAATAGTTACATATATCTTAGAATTTTGAAATTCTCAATCCACTCTCTCATCTTTAAATATTTGTATTTCTTTTTTTAATGTATTTTAAATACATTAGTTATATTTTCATGTTACACATACGCTATAAAATAAGATGGGAGGGGTGACTAGCAAATGAAAAGATGTGTAAAATGAAAAATATTTCGTTGTCTATTCACATGATCTATCAGTGTTTAAGATTTTGCTTAAATTAATGAGACTTAGTTGGAGGTAAGTAAAATTCGAGTAGATAATTAGAAATATACTTAATTACACGAAACATATAATTATTACAATAAACCTGGGGAGGGTGATGCCACAACATCCAGCTAGAAATGTTGCGTATGTTATTCAGGTAAGTAGAAAATGAGAGAATTGTCAATTGATGGGAAATTGATTGGACTATATACCATATAGTATATCCAATACGATGAGGATAATTAAGGTTAACTAATTAAGACTTTATGTAAATTATAAACTTTTATCACTGATTAATCGTGATAAATATTTTCTCTGCTCTCAAATAAAAGGAAAGAGAACATGTATTTTGGTCAAATTGAAGTTAATCTTAATTAGTTTTACTCTATTTAATAACATTACTTCTATAATATCCTTCATTGAATTAATATTGTACTATCAACTAATCTTCTGTTATGTTGATATAAAATATAGTTTACAAAAATAGTTTATTTTTAAATGGAATTAGAAAAATTAAATAATTTTAATTACTTTTTTAATTTACATTTTTATATGTGAAATAGAAGACTTTGAATCATCATAGTTTATATTGGTGTAATTATAAAACATATGTCCAACGTAAGGAATAAATATTCCATTACAAAATGCAAAAACACGTGTCACAATATCAAATAATGATAACTTTAGAACAATTATAACTCAGCATATTTATGACAAAAAAAAAAGGACACTAGTCGATCCGGACCCCCCCTTTTTTATAGTACCTGTTTAAATGGTTGCCGGTTTATTAAAATTCAAGTAATTATTAAAAAATTGACATTCAGTAATAATTCACGTCAGAAAATTCATTTTTTCCACTCAGAAATTTATCATATCTATGTCATGTTTAGTGAGTATTATCCTATGTGATTCTTAATTTTAATTAACAAATTTAAAATGCAGAAAAGTGAGAATTCAAACCTAAAATGTTTAGTGGTTAAAGATTAATTGAATAGTTGTGAGTAAATGAAAGTGGAGAAGTTGGAGTTTTGTAGAAATATTAAAGGGAACCTTTGTAGCATGTAATTCACGCTTTGTTGGATAAAAGTACGAGACTTCCATCACCTTCATATTATATATTTGATTTACTAAAATAAATTTTATTATAAAATATGATTTAGGAAAAGGAATAAAGGAAAGACAACATGCACTTGTCGAACCTACAAATGTGAAGAAGCACAAAGTAGGGATACGTATCGTACTAGCTACAACTAGCACCCCACCAATAATTTCCCCCAAAATAATTGAGATAGATAGCAAAATCTATATAATTGTTAAGTGCATCATCACTCAATAAAAAATTCACTTAAATAAAATAAGTATTAATATATTTTGTTTTTAATAAAAAATATTAAATAAAAGTTTAATTTTGTTAATTTTATTTGAGCTTTATTAATGACTGAATTAATTTAATGCATATTTGTTCTCTAATAATTATTTTAATTTTCACTTGTATTTATTAAAAAAATTAACATTAATATTGTGTTAGTGAGTACTCAAAATTATAGATTTAAAATACATGTAAGTAGAATTTGAATTATTATAAGGTTAATTGCATATTAAATTTTCTTTTCTTATGAAAATTACTAAAGATCAAGTACATATTCGAATTTCTTTATAATTAATAGAATTTAAACAAAACTAACGTAATTAAAGTTTTTGTTATTTTTTATTGCATTAAAAATGAAATATATTAATATTTGTTGTACTAAATGACTATTCACTAAAAAAAAGTATTTTGGTAATATTTTTCATCACAAAAAAAAAATGATTTATAATAATTGGTACACCGAGTTTGTTAGTAGCTAATTAATAGGATATGTAACAAATCAATATCATATACATGTGGAGATAGTGCCCTATAAAGAGGTAAGAGTTTTGAGATTGTCTAGATGGAAATGAATAAGTATGAGAGAAATCATAGGAATAAGTATTGGACGAAATAATAGGAGAAAGGAATTTTGGCAAGGGATGGTTTTAAAAATAAAAAAGAGATTATCTAGATGAAAAGGAAAGTACATTTCCCTCATCGGAAGGGTTACATTATTTAAATCAGTGTTATCAACAATGCCTTTATTTCTACTATCCATTTTTAAATTGCCACAAAATGTTAGGAAAGAGAAGATAAAAATATAGATAGAATTTTTGTGGGGATAAGGGACAGAAGGAAGAAAAACTACTTAGGTAAAGTGAGACACAATTTTTAAAAGTAAACATGAAGGTGAGCTAGGTATCTTGGAGTTAAGTAGCTTTAACATGGCCTTACCAGGAAAATATAAGTGCAAGCTAGGAAGGGATGAGAATGGTCAATCGAAAGAAATTCTAGTATCGAAATATGGTTTGTGGCAAAGTTTAAATAATAGTGAACAAAGATAAAATGTGTTGAGGCAGTAGACAAACCTTAGGAATTAAGTTAACAAGGATGAAATAATAAGAAATTGGTTCAATGGAATACTATATAGAAAATATGTTTAGGAAATAAGATTTCGTTTTAGGAGGATAATTGGTTAAGAGAAAGTATACTAAAAGAAAAGTATTCAATAATCTATGCTAACTCTAACCAAAGGATGTCAAAGTTAGGGATGTAAGTGTATGGCGTGAGAACACATGGGAGTGGAACTTATGTTGGAGAAAAAGATAGTTTGAATGGGAAAACCTGTGGTTGAGGCACTTTTAGAGCAAATGCAAAGGTAGATTTTGAAGAGGGACAAAGAAGATGAATGAGTTTGGGAAGGAGAGGAGAATGAAGTGAATTGAGTGAGGTCTGCATACAGTAAGTTAAGAAATGAAATTAGAGTTGAGGATGAGATATTATATGACAAATTTTGGAAATCTAAAACACTCCCTACAACTCAGTTCTATGGTTGGAAGGACCTACGCGATAAACTACCAACCTATGAAAACTTGCTTAAAAGATGAATAATGGTGTGTGAGAGAAGGTGTGCCATGTGTGACACACATGAAGAAACCTTAAGCCACCTATTTTTCACTTGTAGGGTAGTATGCAATATCTGGATATGTATGACCATTGGATAAGGGTGTAATCAGTTCACTATTGTCATACTAAGAACATTTTCAAGGTTTTGAGGATAAGGAAGTTAAACAATAAGTGTAATTTTGTGTGGAACATATTGTGGATTGCCATAATATGAAATATACGAACACACAGAAATAATGTCATTTTTAGGAACTCAAAGTTTGATGTAGAGGAAGTTTTACCTTAGCTTAACTTAAAATATGTAGGAAAGCTAGATTTGATTATTCTGATTGGTGTTTGAATCTTGTCTCTTGCTTAAAGTCATTGAGATGAAAATAGTGTGTACAAATAAGAGGTGAAATTTGGGAATATAACTCCAAGGAAACAAGTAACAGAGCATAAGTAGTTTATATTTGAACTAGCTAAAGAAAGGATATCCATGTTAGAGGACGTATAGCTAATCTATTGAACCACTATAGGAATCCAATATAAATTGTGAAGTTCATACAATGAAGGCAGATGTATTACCCCTATAATGGGTATGCAAAGACAGTGGTCAACTACGTTAGTTATCTATAGGTTATCAACCTTGGCAGTCAATGGTCAGCTGAGAGGCATGGTAAAGGCATCCTATATCAAGACCAGGGAATATTACAACCAACATTGTGATGGATGGAATATGTCATGTGCAATATCAGAATAGGAGCATGACTAAGTTGATAAGAATGTCACAAAACTAAGAGTTTTTTATATAAACAAAGGAAGATGGCAGAAGTTAAACATATAGACTCTTAGTTGAGAAGAAAAGCTTCTAGTACAAGTGACTTGAGAAGAAGAGCATGTGTCGCAACTAGTGGGGTAGCTCTAGAATTATGAGTGCGGGCTTGAAATGAAGGACATGATCTTGCTTGTTAAGGTAATGAAACTATTTGTGAGACTAGCTAAGGCAGTCTTCTTGAATTAATTGTTGCTAGTGAGATATGTATTATATAGAAAAGTTAATTTTGTAAATTAAAACTAGAAACAAAGTGCCTTATACAGTATTAAAGAGACAAATTTAACCTCCAAATGAGGAAGTCATGTCAAATAGATTAATTGTATGCTTTCTTGAAGATAATTTTTTTTAAATCTGCAGGTGCTACCAAATTTAGCACAAATTATGTTGTATTAGCATGTGAGCACAACTTTTAGTGTGTAGATTGTTTTAATTATATTATTATTATTATTGTTGTCGTCGTTGTTATTATTATTATTATTTTATTATTTATTATTATTATTATTGACAGATCTACCAACGAATTTAATTTGTTAATAAATTAGCAAAAAAATTGCTGATGGATTAATCTATTAGTAGATTTACAACTAATTTAATTAGTTGATAAATTGCTCTCAAATTTTTTGTCGTTAAAATTTGTCAATAATGACATTTTTACCTATAAATATAAATTTGTGGATATTTTCTATTAGTAATCACAATATTTCTTGTAGTGCTCCTCTTTCTCATTTGTAAGTGTTTTGTATACAAACTTATTCCTATAAAATCCCTTCAAATACTATGTCTCTTTGCCTTCTCTCGTCACGATCCAAAAGATGATAAATATGTTAAAGGTTGACAACAATTATATTGGAAGTATAAAATGGTGGTGAAGTGGTTTGCTTGTTTTTCATGAAATGGTGTGATTGAGGTTAGTTGATACTTATCCTAAAAAGTTTATTTGGAGATAGATGGTGAGAGTAAGTTATTAGTTATGGTTTCCTTATAAAGCAATACTAGATTGGTTCTATTAATCAATGCAGAATAAAAATATTTCTACATTTAATATATAATCTAGATATAATATTCTTTTTAATTAATGTAAAAAGTATATTATATACTAATATTAGAAATAAAATAACTATTATATAATTAGTAACAGAGTTTTTGGCTAACAATATGAAAAATAATGATTATATTATAATGTCCTTTCTAAATCCCAACAGCATTAAATTCTCATTTAACAAATGCTTTTAATTTATGACCGTCGTGTTACTCAACGAAAAATCTTAATAGTAACTAATATTTTAAATAATGACAAATATTAGTTAAAAGTAAAAATACAATATGAAGACTAAGAAAATATTTGTTTCAAATGTCATTTTCAAAATTGAAATCTTATTCCTAAACATATAAAAATATGCTATTATTTTTTATATTATTATGAATGAGTTTTAAATTAAACTAATAGCAATTTGAAATAAGTTATTGCGAATTCACAAAATAACTTTCCACCTCTTGGTAACGTAACCTTCTCTATTTTAACATGAGAATACAAATCATTTAGAAAGTGTATTTTAATGGTTGTGAAAATATAATGTTTTATTTTATATTTGATAGGTATTAGTCCTTCTATATAATAAAAATATAACTTACCTGAAAATAAAATATATACGATATTTTTTTATAAGACTTTAAACAAATATGAAAATAAATTTGCTCACTTTTCATTGAAAAGAAAAATTCTAATTCGAAGAAAGTTACATTCTTGTTCTATCTAACTACACTATATCTTCTATCTTAATTATTTTAAAATTTAAAATACATTCCTTGTAATATAAAAAGTTCCTTTAAAAAATATATAACAACTTAATCACTATTATTTTTAGATATATTTATAAATAATACTTCAATTATAATATTTTTATGGGTGTGATTCACGAGTGCATTATTAATGTAAAATATTTATTTATTCACATTTAAAAAATATAAAAAATATTTTGTTTTTATTTTCAAAAATGTAAAAAGATTATATTGAGCAATTGTTTATTTATAGATGCATTGGTTCAAAGCATAAATATCATATCTAAAAAGATTTATATAGATACCATCACAACATAATGGCATATCTAAAAACAGTAATGTACATGATTTAAAATAGTATATTAAACTAGGTTGTTTTGAAAGCCATTTACGGAAAAATTATTACAAGATATTATCATAAAGGAATTGTTGTATTGGGAGGTGAGTGACTCCAACGGTGCCTTAATTAAAAGGTAAGGTGAAGCAAATGCATGGCTCAAAGGAGTTGCCACAACTTTTTGGTGATTTCCTTAATGCATCTTACCTATTGTTGTTGTTGTTGGTTGCAAACAAGTTGTTTCTAACATATATCAAATCTATGAAACAAGAAAGATGCATTTGGCTTCATATAAATCATTTGGGATGTTTCTGAAGATGGTGAGTTCATAAAGGTGATGAGAATTGGTGATTCTCTTCAACAGTACACCATACATGTTATGCTACTACAAAAATAGAAAAAATTTTGAAGGAGTGAAAAGTGCATATGAGCTTTTGGCAAAAGTGTTATATAAAAATGTCTATATTCATTAACTTTTCATTATGCTGGTTAACGGAATGTTTATTTATTTTGTTTTTTAGGTATGGATGTTGGAAATATCATAGTGGTTAGATCATACAGACAATTCCCATTTTATAAATTATATTTAAATTTATTTTCTAATATACTGATATAATTTATCATAACAAGATTTGTTCAATTTATTGTGTTATTTATTATAAAAAATTATTAACCACTCACAAATATATATGCATTCATCGATAAGTTTAATCTATACCCATTTTACTTGTTATTGTTGAATATATGTTGGTATTATAATGAATTTATTTGCAATTAGATAAGGTAATTAAGAGAAGGATTTGACACAACTTTGCTATAAATCACTTCGAATAAGATTTCGATTTTATTACTCTAGACTTTCTTTTATCAAGGCTACACTGTTCCAGAATCCGACATAGGTAAGGTGTGGAAAAAGAACTAATGCTTTGTATATTTTAGTGGTTGTTATGTACATACGCAGTGATGAAATTTTTTGGAAATATTTTGAAGGTGTCAAAATATTTTATAGGTGTGTAAAAATTTTAGAGATATCAAATACAAAAAAATACTAAAATTTAAAAAATATTATATATATATATATATATATATATATATATATATATATATATATATATATATATATATATATAAATAAATAAATTTGGGAGACTAAGACACTCACACATTATTTTTTGGAAATATTTTTATAGGTGTATAAAAATTTTAGAAGTATCAAATATAAAAAAATACTAAAATTTAAAAAATATATTTTTTATTTTATATTAATATATATATATAAACAACATAATATTTTTGATAAAAATATAATTTAACTTATTGATTTATTGTAGAAGAAGAATTTGGGAAGGTGATGTTATTTGCATATGCTAAAAAAATTGTGTGGGGATTTGTGGGATAGGAAGTGTGATGTTTTCACATTGTTAAAAGGAAAAGGAGAGGAAAGTCACATCAGCCATTGTAAAATCACTAAAATGTTCTTACTTTTACTAAATGGTTTAGTGAGACATGTAGTGGAGATTCTTGAGCCATACATAGAGATTCTTAAGTCATGCACAAAGATTCCTAAACTCATGGTTAGATATTTCTGACGCAATGGTGACCCATGTTTGAATTTGACATGCAAAAGGCTTTTCTGTGAGGTTGAGTCACACTCTTGTTTGAATTATTGTCCATGTGTGCTTGGTTATTTTAGCTAGTGCTTGTGTGCTTGGTACATATTGAGTGTTTTGGTTGTTATGTTATGAAGAGAATTTCTGCTTGTTGGTTAAAGGTGTTGGTGGAGGTGAAAAACCAATTTGATCATGAAGAGACAACGATTTGTTGGTGGTATAGGATTACAATATGATGATAATATAGCTGTTAAACAATTGAAGTAATTAAAAACACATGCTTACATGATTATTTTGATTATGATTCAAAATAAACAACATAATCAATTTCTCCTTGTTGTGAAGGAAATGGAGAGAAAAGCCATGTCAGTAAAATCACTAAAATGCCTTTACTTTTACTAAATGATTTTGTGTAATTGAGTGACACATGCAATAGAGATTCTTGAGTCATGCACACAGATTGCTAATCCATGCATAGAGATTCCTGGAGTCATGGTTAGATATTCCTAAAACAGTATTGACCCATGTTTGATTTGGCATAAAAAAGACTCTTCTGCGAGGTTGGGTCACACTCTTATTTGAATTATTATCCTTGTGTGCTTGGTTTCTTTCACTAGTGTTTGTGTGGTTGGTGTGTGCTAAGAGTTTTGGTTGTTATGTTATGAAGAGAATTTCTGCTTGTTGGTTGGAGGTGCTTATGGAGGTGACATTTGATCATGAATAGATGGTGATTTGTTGGTGGTATTGGATTACAATTTGATGGATGATATGATTGTTAAACAAGTGAGTAATTTAAAACACATGCTTACATGATTATAAATTTTGCATGATTGATTATGATTCAAAATGAACCACATAATCAATTTCTCCTTGTTGTGAAGGAAAATGAGAGAGAAGTCACGTTGGTCATTGTGAAATCACTGAAATGTCCTTACTTTTACTAAATGATTTTGTGTAATTGAGTGAGACATGCAGTAGAGATTCCTAAGCCACATACACAAAAAATTTCTGTAGTCATGGTTTGATATTCTTGAAATAGTGTTGACCCATGTTTGAATTTGGCATAAAAAAGGCTCTTCTACGAGGTTGGGTCACACTCTTATTTGAATTATTGTCCTTGTGTGCTTGGTTGCTTTAGCTAGTGCTTGTGTGTTTGGTGTGTGCTAAGAGTTTTGGTTGTTATGGTATAAAGAGAATTTTTGTTTGTTGGTTGGAGTGCTAGTAGAGGTGAACAACAACATTTTTGTTCATAAATAAACAATGATTTGTTGGTGGTATAGGATTGCAATTTGATGGATGGTATAACTGTTGAATAAGTGAAGTAATTTAAAACACATGGTTACATGATTATGGATTTTGCATAATTGATTATGATTCAAAATGAACCACATAATCAATTTCTAGTTGTTGTGAAGGAAAATGAGAGAAAATTCTTGTCAGTCATTGTGAAATCGCTGAAATGCCTTTACTTTTATTAAATGGTTATGTATAATTGAGTCAGTCATGAAGTAGAGATTCCTGAGTCATGCACAGAGATTCCTAAGTCATGCATGCACATAGATTCCTGAAACAATGTTGACCCATGTTTGAATTTGCATTAAAAAGACTCTTCTACAATGTTAGGTCACACTCTTGTTTGAATTATTGTCCTTGTGTGCTTGGTTACTTTGACTGGTGCTTGTGTGGTTGGTGTGTGCTGAGATTTTTGTTTGTTATGGTATGAAGAGAATTTATACTCGGTTAGAGGTGTTGGTGAAGATGAACAACCACATCTAATCATGAAGAGACAGTGGTTTGTTGATGATATTAGATTACAATTTGATGGATGATATACTTGTAATATGAAATACATACTTATATGATTATGAATTTTACATAGTCAATTATGATTCAAAATGAACCAACCACATACTCAATTATTACATTCGATCATTAAATATTTCCATTAATATATTTTTTATAACTTAAAAAATGTGAAATATATATTTTGTTTGCTATATTAAATTAAATTATATTTATAATTATTTTAAATATTATTTTAGTCAACTTGCTTTAACAAATTAAATTAATTTATATCAGTACTCTTGTATTATGAATTAAAATATCACTTACACTGTGTTTGGATTCGCGTTTCGACTCTAGTAAGAAACAGATTTGCAAGATGATCATCGATTTGTTTCTAGTGATTTAAGGGAAAATACGAGCGAAGAAATGAGGGAGGAGTGGCGAAGAGGGTCTTTGCAGAAGGAAGAGATTTGAAAGGAAAGACACATCATATTTGTAAACTTACATTACTATCTTTATATTTTACCCATGTGTATTCACTCACTCATGCACGACATACCGCATTAACTTTGATTATTTTTTTCACTGTACTTTCACATGCAAAGAAACTGAGAACGTAGAGAGAGTCTGAAGCAACTCTCAGAAGCTATGTTGCAGAGATTCCCACAGCTTCGTTGAGATTCCCACGGAAAGCACTCATGTTAGTCATTGACGGGTTTGAAGTGAATTTGAATCTTTTGTTATAAAGTTGTGTTATGCATTCAGTGGAATGCACGTGGAGTGCCCGTTGTTGAGGTTTGTTGGAGGTACTTGAGATTTTGTTCGTCGTTCTCCTGTATGCATGTTAGTGATGTTGGTGGTGGTTCCTCGAATTGTACGTGGCGTCATTTATTGTTGGACATGGTGGATGTCAGTGTAGAAAGCGTCGTTGGTGGTGGAACACGGTGAGTATTGTTCGTGGTGTGCTGGTGCAGGAAGCGCCATTCGTGGTGTGCTGGTGCTGGCGCACGGTGCCGATTGTAGTGTGCTGGTGTTGGTGCAAGAAGCACAATGCTGGTGTAGGAAAAACTTAGGTGCAACAAACGCAACGTAATAACATATATTATAATTAACATTTTTATTTATTGTAAAATTTACTTATATAAAACAAATATCTAATTACATATTTTATTAAAACATTTCATTTTACATGCTAATATATATGTAATATATATACTTTACTTCTTTTAAATATCATTCAAATATTTTTAAAAATTAATAGTAGTTATCATGATAATCTATCATAAAAATATCTCTCTTACGAGGGTGGCTAAATCGAATAAGATAAAGAAAATTATGATGTTATTCTTTTTAATGTTTTTTCTTCTTCTTTTCAATGACAGTTAATTGCATGCTCTGCATCCTCACAATTGAGTAAAATAATTGAATTGTTATGTTTATTTATTTTTTATTGCAATCATCACTGTTGAAAAAAAAAAGATATACCGCAAAAAAATAATTATTTTAAAAAACTTTTAGTGAAATATATTTGTGTTTTAGAAAACTTGTTTCTGAAATACATTCTAAAAAACACATTTCACATACAGATTCTAGAAAATTTATTCAATATATTTTGTTTCAGAAAACTCATTTTTAGGATATATAATATGCATTATAGAAAATTTATTCTAAAAATCTTATGCTATTTTGGAAATTGTGTTCTATAATGTATTTAATAAATTCTAGAAGGAGTGTTCTTGAAAAAAAATTTAAAGCAGGTAATTCATAAGTCATTTTAATGAAAGAAAAAATAATTATTTTGAAAACTGTGAGAGTACAGGTTCAAATTGGGGGTGTAAAAAGAAATTACCCTTTCAAATTCTATCAATCTACAATAGTCACTTTTGTCTGATTGTTGGTCCAATAGACAAAAAATGAAAGTTCTTAGTTGCAGTCAACACTGTACAAGCCACGTTCCACAAATCCAAAGTCCAAATCCTAATAAGTGAAATTTATCTCACACGGTCCCAGAATTCAACATGAGTAAGGGTGTGAAAAAAAAAAAATAATGCTTTGTATATTTTGAAGGTGTCAAAATATTCGTATCGGTGTATAAAAATTTTAAAGGTGTCAAATATAAAAAGATATACTAAAGTTTTTAAAATATCTTTTACTTTTATATTATATATATATATATATGAAAAAAAATTGGAAGACTAAGACCCCTCCAATACTATTAAGCTCCACGAGGGTTGAGTATTCCATGATTTGTAAAGAAGTTCGAGACTGTTTCAGGAGAAATGAAGAGATTTGGAAAGATGATTTCACTTTATGTTATTTTTTATACTTTTTAAGTAAGAAAAATATGTTAAATAGATGTTTTTAAATTTTATTTTTTTATTATGTGAAAATATTATATTGGTTAGGTTGAAATAAGAAGAGAAAAATCATGTTAGTTATTATGAAATAACTGAAGTGTTCTTACTTTTTTTTTTTTTTTTTTAAATGGTTTTGTGTAATTGAAATCAGACCATTCTGTAGAGATTCCTAAGTCATGTAGATTCCCGATCACCATGCACAAAGATTCTGAAGTTATGGTTAGAATTTTTTAAAGCAATGTTAACTCATATTTAACTCAGGCATTAAAAAGACTCTTATGCAAATGTTGGGTTATATTCTTGTTTAAATTATTGTTCCTTGTGTTGTTAATTGTTTTGGTTAATATTTATCTGATTGGTGTATGCTGATAATTTTGGTTGTTGTGGTATAAAAACAACTTCTATGGTGAACAACCACATTTCAAAGACAGTGATTTGTTAGTGATATTAATGGATTTAGTGAACAAAGTAATTCGAAACCCACATTCAAAAATAATTGATTATGAATTTTACATAATCAATTATAATTTAAAATGAACCACATAATCAATTATAATCTTTAATCATCAAATATTTTTGTTAATATAATTTTTATAATTTTAAAAATATAAAATATATATTTTGTTGCTATGTTAAATTAGATTATATATTCATAATTATTTGAAATAACTTGCATTAACAAATTAAACTAATTTATAACAGTACTGCTATATTATGAATTAAAATATCACTCAAACATTTAATTTGAATTTATATTCTAAACATAACGAATTTTGGAAACTTGATAATAAAAATTGTCTTTCAGCAGTCTTTTTGGGCTATCATCCTTTTGCTGCCTATATTTCTTCTGTCACTAAATTAAATTTCAATATTTTCGTTAAAAAAAATCTTATATCACAATGTAAATTATTTATTACAGATTTAATTATAATGTATTTTATAAATTTAAATATATTATAATTAACATTTTTATTTGTCGTGAAATTTACTTATATAAAATAAATATCTAATTCCATATTTTATTAAAGCATTTCATTTTACCTTATATCTAAATAGAATAAGACAAAAGAAAATTATGATGTTTTTTTTCTTTCTAACGAAAATTACTTCTTCCATCCTATGCATCGCTACAATGGAGTGAAATAATCGATTTATTTATTTATTTATTTTTCTTATTTCAACCTAATATCGCTGTGGTTGCTGTTATCACTGTTGTTGTATCATTATTATTGTAAGCATTTGTGTTTCAGAAAGTTTGTTCTTAAAATATATTATTAGACAACCATTCTACATATATAATCTATAAAGTTATTGCCGATATATATATATTTATATATATATATATATAATCTATAAAGTTTATTCAATAAATCTTGTTTCAAAACATTTATTTGAGAATGTATTTCATGAAAAATTTATCTTATTAAAAAAATATATTCCAAAATATATTTAATAAATCTTGAAAAATATGTTCCAGAAAAAATTGATAGGTAATCCATAAGTCATTTTAAAGAAAGATAAAATAGTTACTTTAAAAATAATGGGAGTGCAGGTTCAAATTAGGGAGTCTAAGAAGCAATTACCCTTTCAAATTCTATCAATCTACTATATTCACATTTTGTCTGATTGTTGGCCCAATAAACCCCCAAAAAAGAATTCTTAGTTGCAGTCAACACTGTACAAGCCATGTTCCACAAATAAAATCCTAATCAGTGAAATTTATCTTTATAAAAAATTAAAAATAATCTATGATAAAATATTATTTTCTCAATTTTTGTAAGGTCTATTAGATTTTTTTTTACCAACTTTAACTAAGCTATTTTCGGTCAATATTACTCAAAAATTTCAATCCATATCAATAAAATGTTGTCAAAAATTAACTTCAGCCAATAATATTTAATCTTAACATTAACAATAATTTAAAAGTAGTCTATTAATAAAAGCATTTCCCACCACATTAATAGAAAAAACTTAATAATTTTAATAAAAAAATAACCTCGAGGAAAACGATAATCTATTTATATTTTTTCATTATAAAATATTATCTAATATTAAAAGAATTGCTTACCTTCGATGACGACCAAAACATTTTACACAAATAAAAGAATTAAAATTAAATAAAATATTAATTAACTTGAAATTATACTTTTTTTAATCAAAACATATTATTAGAGATATTTCCAAAGTGACAAGATTTAATTTTTTGAAAAGTGAAAAAAAAAAAAAATCTCTCTAACGACGCGAATTGCTTAGAGAACGTAGTCTGAGAACGATGAACGTGGTGAATTTAGAAATTTTTAGAAATGGAAGAAATAATAGTTTATGAGTATGAAAGGAAAAAATGTGTTAGGTGTCACGAGGCAAATGCAGTGTCACCTACCCAACCCACTCTGCTATTAGTTTGTTTCATCTAACCGTTTTTCTTTCACCCTTTCTTCTTCACAAGCTCTCTGCCATGGCTCTGCTGCGAGGCCTTGCCATCGTCTTCCTCTTGCTCGCTCTCTACTGTGGGCTGGACCCCTTCCACCACAGCCCAATAGCCCATTTCCCGGACTTCGAGGCCAAGAGGGTCGACATGCCCCTCTGGTCGGAGTTTCCCACCGACCAAGACACACACAATCTGTTGCAGAAGTCGGAGATTAAGTTTGAGAACGAGGTGCAGGGACCGGAGAGCATTGCCTTCGACCCTCTTGGTCGTGGCCCTTACACTGGTCTTGCCGATGGAAGAATCGTCTTCTGGAACTCTCACTCTTGGGTTGACTTCGCTTATACCTCTCCCAATAGGTACGACCTCACTTCACTACTACTTTACTGTTCTTAATTAGGTTTCTAAAACTGTTCAAATTTCTCAATTTTAATTGTCACCCATTTCAATTCTGCACTGTAGTTTTGTAGTAGGAAATGAAAGATGTTGGCTTTCTTTTCTATTAGTGGATTACGTGATTGTTTACCATTCTTTCTTTTCTATACTGTTCCTGCAATTTTGTTATGCATTTAGTAACATGCGTCTCATAATCACATATGTCGTAGGGTAGGACTGTTTTAGTAACTTTTGTGCAATTTATATGATGAATACTTTTTTTTTTATATTACAAAAATATTTTTTAATTTAGCTGTTAAAAATATTAAATGCAGATGGCGGGTGGGATTTTTTTTTTTTATCTAATTAGATGATGGTGTTTCAAATGCATATTAAGATTATTAAGATTTAAGAAGGTGTTTGAGGTAGCGGAAGAACCTCCTTTTGTAAACTGTGTATTATATAATATTGTTGGCTTTTTAAAGAGACATGTGAGTTTAAAACTGATTTTTTTATTGGAACAACTTGAATCTTATAATATGTTGCACCACGTTAAGGTTGAGGATGTTGGAAAGATTTTTTAATAAAAGGTGGTTGTCGAGGTTTCTATGACTCAACTTCCTCCGATATCATTGTTTAGTGTTGTTTTTTTTATATTTTTTTTTGTTACTTTCTTTCTTTCTTTCTCAGTATTTTGTATTTTGGGCTTTGTTAGAACTTAAACAATTCATTGGATGCAGAAAGTCTAGAGTGTCACTGGTCATTGATCCACTGAGAGTAATTTGAATAAATTTACTAACAGTAAATATTTAAAATTGTACCGAGCTGGTAATTCTGGTGTGCGGCACAATTATTTTTAATGTAGCAATATTAAAAACCTTGGAACATTTGGGAGGTGACCATGTACCTGTGGGTCACTTTGAAAATAAGTTTTTTATGGATGGAAAGTGTGTGACTAAACAGTCTATTTCAAATCTATCATAGCTGCATTCATATTTGAATGGCTTAATTTGATGAAAATCTGTCAATTCTTTACTTGAAGATGCTAACAGAACTATCAATGCAAGCCTTATTTTTCCTAGTCTCTGATTTTCCACCCCACATTTCACATTCCATGATACTGTTGTGAGACGCTACTTCTTGTGACATGATTGATGGACCGTACGTGTCAGTGTCATTTTTTAAGTTTAAGAACAAATCTTTAGGGACTTATTGGAGTGATGACTAAATGTTAAACTTTTCCCTCACCCAGATTGTGGCTATGTATACAATATCGTTTCCACTGTATGGTTATGATTTGTTTTTAAACACAGGTCGGAGATATGTAATCCTATACCATCTGCAACTCCATTTAGTTATGTGAAGAATGAGCATATCTGTGGAAGGCCTTTGGGACTCAGATTTGACAAGAAAACAGGTGATTTGTTCATTGCTGATGCATATTTTGGGCTCTTGAAGGTGGGGCCCGAGGGTGGCTTAGCAACATCTCTTGTGACTGAGGCTGAAGGGATTCCACTGAGGTTTACTAATGATGTTGATGTTGATGGAGAAGGGAATGTTTATTTTACGGAGAGCAGTGCTCATTATCCGAGGAGGTAGGATGTTTTTGTTATCAGAGTTGCAAGTTTTGAATTTGTCACCGTTTGGATATAAGTATTCTAACATAATTATAATTTTCCACTGCTGAAAAGGGAATGATGTTGGCATAATTAGGAATGTTGAACTCTTTTGTTGCCACACATCACATTATAGAAGTGAAGGGAAGTGATTACATTAAAATTTGTTGATGGACGTGCGGGCATGATATTATTGGGGAGTGTTATACGCGTTAGTCAATAACTGAAGTAAATCCAAAGACTATAAATGTATCGTTTGATTATTTTTCTTTCTAAAACATACTCAGTTTTAAGAAATGGCATGTTATTGTTTAAAATGTATGTAAAGTTATTATTGTTGGAGTTTGTGGGAGTCCTACATTTTATAGATATGAACAATTTGAATGATACATAAGGAGAAAGATCCAATCTACTACCTGATCTTGGGCTTGGAATTTTAAAATGCTTATTGTTCCATCTGTTTTGTTCTGTTGATTCTGACATAATTGTTCTACAGGAATTACTTTCAACTGGTACTTTCTGGGGATGATAGTGGCAGGGTTTTGAGATACAACCTAGCCACTAAGGAAACCACTGTTCTTTTTAGGAACATTCAATTCCCAAATGGCATTACCTTAAGCAAGGATGGTTCCTTCTTTGTCTTCTGTGAAGGGGTTGTTGGCAGGTGAATCTAATATATACATATTTCTGCATTTTCTATATGCTAATCTTTCCTGTAGAGTTTCTTATATGCTCTTAAAGCAAGAAAAGTTTCTGATCTTAAACCATGCTAAGGGATCTTGCAATATTTGGTCTTTAAACCAAGCTGAATGTCGCCATGTGATTCATATAGTCAACCTCATCAATGTGTTTTCCACGTGACTATATCTTAATACAAAATCAAAATGCTACACTTCTAATTGCAAAAGACTTCTCTTGCTTGGGAGAACCTATGAATTTCTCCCCATCTTTGTTATTTACCTTTATATGAACATGCTTTATACTCAATTCAGCATAAGAAATTTAGTTCTTATTTACTCATACCCTGCTACTAATAGATCTCTCTAGGTTGCAAACGATGCAAATCCAGTTTATTGATTGTTGCTGTTAGCTGATGGCAATTACTTCTATATCTGAATTCAAGTTACTGCAGAAATCACCTTCTCAGACCATTTCTTGTTATGTAGGTTACGTAAATACTGGCTGAAAGGAGAAAAAGCTGGGACTTCAGAGATTTTAGCCGTTCTACCTGGATATCCTGACAATGTGAGAGTCAATGAAGATGGTGATTTTTGGGTAGCTCTTCATTGTAGAAGGTATAGGTATGGACACTATATTGCTATGTACCCAAAGATAAGGAAATTGATACTCAAGCTTCCTATACCAGTAAAATATCACTACCTGCTTCAACTAGGAGGCCGCCTACGTGCAATAGCTATTAAGTATAGCCCTGAAGGTAGAATTTTGCAGATATTGGAAGACAGTGAGGGGAAAGTTGTTAGAGCAGTAAGTGAAGTGGAAGAGAAGGATGGTAAACTATGGATGGGAAGTGTTCTTATGCCTTTTGTTGCAGTATACAACTTGAAATGAAGATTCTCTTTTCTGTGTTGACTTGGCAGTTGAAGAAGTTCTTGATTCAACATTATCAATAATGGATCTTAAATTTCTCGTTTGAAATTGAAACCTTCCACATTAGCATTAGTGACTAGTGTTTCTATTGATAAACATTTTTGCTTCTTAATAGTGGCCACTGTGTTTCCATTGATTAGCAAAATGGTTTGATATTCGAAATGGTCTATTTACATGAATGAGTAGGAATTAGATAATCCTTTTAATTTATTTGTGACAGTGTTTTGAGAGTTAATCTAATTTTGTGGATACGTTTGTGTAATGATTGAATAGGTGAAAAAATGAAGGGGAGACATAATAAAAGCAATAATTATCATGAAAAACTGAAAATGAATAGTTTTATGAAATATAACTTCTTAGTACAAATTCAAAAAAAAATAGGAAACACAACAAAAACGAAAACAAAATATATGAAGAGGGAAAAAAAATTCCCATTCATCTAAATAGGGAGAAGTTTTATTTTCAAAACTAATTATTTTTACGACAAAAAAATATAATAAAATTATATAATTTTTTTTAACTTAACTTTCACATTTTAAAATAACTATATTTTAAATCTTTGAAAGTATTATTTATTTAAAACTAATGTCTTTCCATTACTTTTGTTTAAAGTAATTAAGAAATATAAATGTCATTTACTTTTAGTTTCTAAGAATAGGTCAGCATCCGTACAAAATATCAAAATATAAATAAATAAATACACATGATTTACGTATTAAATGTGAATATTGAAAACAGAAAAAACCCAAATTATCACAATTTCAAATGGTAAAAATATAGTTAAATTTTAAAATTCGAAGACAATATTTACATCTCATACGATAATAATATTGATTATAAGACATTTCTGAAGAAATATTACTATTCACGAATATTTCTTTTTCGAAGAAAAATAAACATATATTTTCTTAAATAAATTAAACCATACATTCTTACAATTTAATACTGATTATGTTTTTATTTTATTTTATGGTACTAAGAAAAGTTAATAATATTTTTCTAGTAATTTTTTTACTTTGTCTCTGTGGTTAGAACTAACATTTATATTTTATATACCGGTTTTCAAGTGTTACTTTCAAAATAAATTAATAAATAATAATAATTATAGTATTTCTTTGTTGCAGTGAAGTCACAGCCCACAGAGTTTGGATTCAGGTGGTGCAAACTTTCTCTTCTCCCGCCCTACGCAGAGATGGTAAGTTAGGGTTCTTATTTTCTCTCTCTTTCTCTTCTCTTCTCTTCTCTGTGCCTTTTAAAAACCGTTACTTCGCGTTTCGATTATCTTTCCCCACACCTTGAAATTTTGTTACCTTATATTTTTTTTTCTTTGTGTGGAATTGCAGAGTGATATAAGGAAGTGGTTCATGAAATCACATGACAAGGGCAACAATGCCGCTGCCTCCAAGCCTTCCAATCAACCCAAGCCTTCTTCCGATAAACCCCAGCCCGAGAAAAATGTGAGTGTGCTGCTGCTGTATGTTTTATATTATTTTATTTGTTGTGATTTTTTTTTCCATTTTTTATATGCAAATATTACTGTGAGGTTTGATGTTAGACTGTAGGTTTAGTTTCTGGTTCCACTGGCTTAATGGAAATGGGGGCATGCGTGGAGACAATAACGGAATTTGAAAAATGCTAAAATTTGGTTCTTACTTTGCCCTCAGAACTAAAATATCATTTTGGTATACCTTTTTGTTGAGTTTTGTTTGCTCGTATAAGTAATGGATGAAAGTAAACTGTTTTATGTCGTTGCTTTGTGTTTTATTTTTTCAGCTGAATATTGTTGTAGGTTTCATCAGGTGATTGGCGATTTAAGGAATTAATTATTATCACTTGGGATGGTAGGGTATTGGAATGTACAAAAAGTTGTTTAGCGGAGAGGGGAAAATGATTTATGCTCTTCTTGCAGGTGGCTGGAGGTCAAGAAAGTTCAGGGAGGAGGGTAACTAGCAAATATTTTAACACAAACAAGCAAAAGGTGAAAGATGAGAAAGGAACACAGGAGCTACCTGCTAAAAGAAAGAATGCGAAGGACAGTGAAGATGTACCAGAGCCTAAGAAAATTCATGAAGATGTCGGAGATGATTCTGTCTTGCCCACCAATAAGAAAAAGTTAGCTGAGGCCACTCCGACAAAAAAATTGAAGAGTGGATCAGGTAGGGGGATTCCCAAAAAATCTGCAGTTTTGGAAGAAAGTGATGAAGACGATGACAAAGCTGCCGTGTCTGCTGTTAAATCTTCTGGAAGGGGTGGTGGTGGAAGAGGAGCACCTGGGGGGTCAGCTGGTGGGAGAGGTAGAGGTGGCGGAAGGGGTGGATTCATGAATTTTGGAGAAAGAAAAGATCCCCCACACAAAGGAGAAAAGGTTCAATTTTATCAAGAATTTGGATCTTTTTGATTTTTTTTTTAAAAATTTGTCAATGCATTAAGACTTCTTTTATGTGTCAGGAAGTCCCTGAAGGTGCTCCTAACTGTTTAGCTGGCTTGACTTTTGTGATCAGTGGAACACTGGACAGGCAATTGAATTTTATATTTTTTTTTTTTGTAGTCTTCTTATATTTTTCTTGATTTGCTTGTTCAGAACTTGGTTTGCATTGTATTCATTGCTCGTCTTTTATCCTCCCCTATCCAACTAATTTTGATGTTTTGTTTCTCTTTCTATTTTTGAATGTTTAGGTCTACAGATCATATTTCGCTAGTTTGAGTCTTTATTTATTTTTTGTTCTGCAAATTTACAGTTTGGAACGTGAAGAAGCAGAAGATTTGATTAAACGCCATGGTGGCCGTGTCACTGGATCAGTCAGCAAGAAAACGGTGCACAAGGGTTTTCATTGAAGTGTATTTTAATTTTATAATCAGTATGTAATTAACACCCTTTGTTTGCAGAATTATCTGTTATGTGATGAAGATATTGGGGGGCGGAAGTCTGAAAAAGCCAAAGAGCTAGGGTTAGCATTCTTATTTAAGCTGTTTCAAAGAATTTAAAACAGTTTCTGTCTACATTGTAATATGACCTATATTTCATATTTCTACATAGAACGTCCTTCCTCACAGAGGATGGATTGTTTGATATGATTCGAGCATCAAAACCTGCAAAAACTCCTTCACAAGCAGAAAAGAAACCTGTGAATAAGGCTGTTGCAGTAGCATCAAAAGCTTCTCCAAAACCGCTAGTTAAGGGTAAGCCCTAATAAGTTTATGCTTGCTGCTTCTATTTTCTGCGTTGTTTTGTTCTTTTAATTATCCTTGTTTTTCGATATTCATGAATTAGCAGCAGATTAAAATTAACTTATTACAATCAAAGGGTATTTGTTTGTTTATGTTCTAAGTTGCATTCCCTTATCAACAGATGCAGTCCCTCTGTCTTCACGCTCACCTTCTAAGCAAGCTAAGCCAAAGGCTGATACTACTGTTCAATCTTCTGTGATGTGGACAGAGAAATATCGACCTAAAGATCCAAAGGATATCATAGGGAACCAGTCACTTGTATATCACTAGTCTTCATTGGCATATTTTAATGGTTATATTTTGTTCTAATGTATACCTGAATTTTAAATCACTTTCTTAAATGTAATGTACAGACTGTTCAACTTCGTAATTGGTTGAAAGCATGGCATGAGCAATTTTCAGACACTGGTAACAGGAAAAAGGGAAAAAAGCAAAATGACTCTGTTTTGAAAAAAGCTGTCTTGTTAAGTGGAACCCCTGGTATAGGGAAAACAACTTCAGCAAAGTTGATCTGTCAGGAGCTTGGTTTCCAAGCCATAGAGGTGGCAGTATTTCTTGGTAAATTCATATATCTGGAAAAGTATTTACCATGTAATTTCTCTCACCTGTCTCTGTACATGTATTGAAGGTAAACGCTAGTGATAGCCGTGGAAAAGCTGATAGCAAAATTGAGAAAGGAATTGGTGGAAGCAAGACAAATTCTGTTAAGGAACTTGTAACCAATGAGTCTATTGGTGCTAATATGGAACGGTTGATCTCTCATCATAGCATGTAATTTGTGAGTCCATAATTCACCTTGTTAAATCTTTATAATTGCAAATTTCAGGTCCAAGATTTCCAAATCTGTGCTTATTATGGATGAGGTTGATGGGATGTCAGCTGGTGATAGGGGTGGTGTTGCTGATCTTATTGCTAGCATCAAGATATCAAAAATTCCTATTATCTGCATTTGCAATGACCGTTACAGCCAGAAACTTAAAAGCCTTGTGAACTACTGTTTGCTTCTGAGTTTTCGGAAGCCTACAAAGCAACAGGTCTTTCTGTGTTTATCAATAAAAATATTTAAGCTTTATTGAGTCATACTAAATGAAGTACTTCCAGCCAAATATAACTCTTTTACATGTAACATATTTTGCTTCAATGTGGAATTGATTTAATTGTTTTTGGGAGGGAAGTTTGGTTTGGCAAATAATTTGTTGCTGGTTATCCTGTTTTATTCCCTTCCCATCTATTTGACGTAGATAGGGTGCATGATCTGAATACCAAGTTTTTTCTATAGATCAAGGTTTTCAAAGTTCAAAGTTTACATAAACCAGTGAGAGGTCGTAAACTCGAATCATAAGAGTTCACCTCATTAAAAAAATTTTCAAAATACATGTAAATAGCATAGTGATTGAACATTTTAATTCCATAATAATGAAAATAATAGTTCATTACCACTAAATAAGCTCAAACAACATGAAATAACACAAATTCATAACAAGTCTAGCAATTACAATTGTTAGATGTACTTTACTATAGAGCCCTAAGCCCATCTCTGTGTAATGCAAAATACATACATACGTATATATGTACATAACATGTTCCTTTGTTGTGATTCTAACACGAGGATCGTACATTGACTAGAGATATGATCAAATTATATTATATAAATGAGTGTAAACATTATCTTATAAGCCGATTTTGTGAGGTTAAGCTTAAAATATATTTTCTTAGACGATATCAGAGTCTATCTTAGTGAGGTTAGTTATCTGTAATCAGACCACTTACAAGTATCTAGTCCCATGATCATGTCCAATCCTTGATGTGAGGGAGTGTGTTGAAGATCTTACACCGACTAAAGATATGACCAAATTATAATATAAGTGAGTGCAAATGTTATCTTACAAACCGGTTTTATGAGGTTGAGCTTAAAGTCCATTTTTTGAGAAGTTATAGTTACATCATAACCAAGTACTCGAGGGCTAAGAGAGGTGGAGCGAGTGAGACCAATAAGTGTAGTGCCTATGTGTGCAATGAAAGTAGTTGAACTGGAGGTTTGATGTTTCTCATACCATTTGAAGAAATCATGGAAGGGGGCCGGAGGTCCAAAACTATCCAAGGGACTGGTATTAGAATTAGGAGGAACAGGGGTAGCCTTGGTAGCAACAACAATCGACCAAGGAGGGCAACCATGCATGGCAAAATATCTAGTATTTTCTAGTTTGTGACAATGATTAAACCTACGACAACCTTTGTCCACTTTGTGAGGGAAATTACAACCATCATTTTGAGGTACTAGTGTATAGGAATCAATAGTGGGACAAAAGAATGTATGCCAAGGGATAACTTACACAACACATGCAATAGGTTTATGTGTTGGAGATTCACATTTACTAGAGATAAGGTCAATTTATAATATATAATTGAGGGCAATCATCACTTTACAAGCCGATTTATCATTATTTTAAGGGTTGGGTGTGTCTACCTAGTAGTGTATACTAATTAATGACTTCCTTTGTCATTATTTTCAAACAAAAGACTTTGGCTAACTTAGATACGTCTTGGGAATTGAGGTAGCACATTTCAAAATTGGAGTCGTAAAATCTCATAAAGACTAGGCTAATGAATTCCTAGCCCCTTGACACACCTGTGGATCCCAATGCTAAACTTCTACCAAATTAGGGGGAGTCACTTTCATATACTAAGTGGTACATGAGATTGGTTTGGAAATTCTACTACCTCACTGTCATTCGTCTTGGCATCTTTGCTTTCGGTCTAGCAATTCAATTTCTTAAATCTCTATGTATAGGACATTGGAATGCACTCATTCACATTCTAAAGTACATTAAAAGAGCCATAGGAAAAGGTTTGTTTTATGGACATAATAACCATACTCTCAATTGCATTTTGAGCATGCTCTCCCGTTGGCAGGAGATCCACTTTTGCATATTGTGCGTGTGACAATTTAATTTCTTGGAAAAGCAAGAAGTAGAATGTAGTGGCTAGATCTAGTAAGAGAGTATAGAGCTATGGCTTATGTCACTTGTGAGCTTTTTTGGTTCAACCAGTTGCTTGGAAAATTGAGATTTGGAGAAGTGATACAATTGATTCTCCTTTGTGATAATCAAGTTGCCTTTCATATTGCCTCAAATCTAGTATTCCACAAGAGGACAAGACATATTGAGATAGGTATTCACTTCATTCGTGAAAAGATTTTATCTACTGTCATTGCTATTGAGTTTGTTAACTCTAATGATCGATTAGCATATCTCTCCACCAAATCATTTTGGGTTTTGAATTGATTTTATTTGTAACAAGCTTAGTTCATATGGTCTATATGCACCAACTCAAGGAAGAGTGTTAGATTTATTTTACTATATAAGTTTAGGCACACACACACACACAAGGATTCCATAATACTGCTCTATTTATGTATTAAATATCTATCTAGCGTTATTTAGGGTTTAGGTACACACATAATGTGTTCCTTTGCTGTGCTTAAGACACATAAGGATTCCATAATACAGCTCTATTTATGTATACATCTATCATTAAATATCTATCTAGCGTTTCCACCTAATATGTACCATTTTACTTCTACTTTTAGCAATTGAGAGGAACTCCCTTTACCTGGGTTTAGGCACACGCACACACATAATGTGTTCCTTTGCTGTGCTTAAGACACATATGGATTCCATAATACGGCTCTATTTATGTATGCATCTATCATTAAATATCTATATAGCGTTTCCACCTAATATGTACCTTTTTACTTGTACTTTTAGCAATTGAGAGGAACACTGAATTTTTTTTGAATCCTACATATATTAGATTATGAGATGGTACTAACAATATAGGAATTCCAGAATTAGGAAATTGGATGTAAAAAAAGTAAATATAAGAATATGAATTCCAGTTTACGTTCAATAATGCAAGGAGGAAGATCCATTTCAACAGTTGTGCAAATTTCAATTCAAAGGCCAGACCGCCTACCTTAAATTGAAAGCTGGTAGAGATTCGAAAGGCGCAGAGAGAATTGAAGAACAAATCGCGAGAATGGCCACTAGTGCAAGGAGAAGATCATGCTTGTGCAATAGCCAAACTTTTATGCAGTCGCACAACAATACAGGGAGAAGAACAAATGATTATTGGAAAGCCATGATGACAATCTTCAACTGCCCAAAATCTTGTGTCAAACCTTAGAAGCACTGTCGTGAACAGAGAAGCGTTGGACCGAGTGTTTATCACTAGATCAAAAACTATAAATAATAGTTAAGGTACAACTTATTCTACTTAAGACTATAGTTGTCCAAGTGCGACAATTTAATTGTGACTTAGTTCACATAGTCTCTATTACAGGACAATTGATGTATCCTTTAACAAAAATCACCTCTATGAACAAAGAAAGAGAAAGGAAGAGAGAAATGCAAAAAATTTAGAGAGGAAGTCACCGGTCATGAACAACATAACCTTAATTGTGTTTTCTTCCTTCTGTGCAAGCCACAGCAACACAACTTAAGTTGTTTCACTTAAAAGAACAAAAAAATAATCAGTCTCGCCAACTCAATCATAAACTTGTGAGTTTGGTTGAGTTGTACCTGAGTCCACCACAATCCCATCAAGTCTATTCAAAGATGAGTCTACTACCGAGTTAAATAGAAATGAGGAGTTGGGATCTTAAACTCGTGCGATTTTATGAGTTAGATCACGAGTTTGATAACCATGTTCTAGATCATAAAAGTGATTTTTATTATTGTTAAGTGATATGTGCTTTATCGTATTTGAGGATTTGATTATGTTAGTTTTCATCTGTAGTCTGCATAGCCTAGAATGCAAGTCTATTTGGCAACATGTAGCTTTACTTTCTTAAGTTTGTTAGTTTCCTTGGCATGTTAACAATTATGCTGAGGGTTGAGAGTTTTGAACTTAATATTTTATGCATACCAGATGGCAAAGAGGTTGATGGATGTTGCAAAGGCTGAAGGGCTTCAAGTCAATGAGGTGATTTATTTACGACTTACGAAGTTCCATCTTGTTTTGTGCAGTTTTTTAATTTTAGTAGTGTGGACTTTGAGGGTTCAAAATTATTTTGAATCATTTATATCCATCTCTCAAATTATAAAATATTTTATTTGCATTGACTGACCTATTTTCTTGAATCGTTCACCTTGATTGCTTCAGATTGCACTTGAGGAACTAGCAGAGAGAGTTAATGGAGATATGCGAATGGCACTAAACCAGTTACAATATATGAGCCTCTCTATGTCTGTTATCAACTATGATGACATTAGACAACGCTTTCTTACCAATGCAAAGGATGAAGACATTTCACCATTCACGGCTGTTGATAAGTATAATATTTATTTTATATCTGTACTACACTTTAACCTCGTCATATACTGTTGAATATCTCATGCCTTCATTCGTGGCTTTACAATTCCAATGAGCCTCCCTAATTGACTAAAACAATATTTTATCCCCCCTGAAATAGGCTTGGAATAAAATATCAGCTCACCATAGCTAGATTTTTCTGAGAAATATCGTACATGACCATGCAAAGGAACAACAGGACTTAAGTGGAGGCAGTATGGACTCTCTCAATTGGTATTTTGAGGGGTTAAGAAAAAATATGTTTAGGATGTGAACTGAGTTGATATGGTCTCTAGCAAACAAATGGATTTTATTCTATAAAAGTCATTCTTTATTGAATGTGGTTCTCTTAATTATTTTTATTTGTTCCAGCTAACAGTTGTTATTATTGGCAATTATTAAAGTTTCAAATTTCAATTAGCCAATTTGAGGATCCCAACTTTCATTTCAAGTGTTGATTTGGAACTGCTAATTATTATGTTGTTTTTCACTAGTCTGCTCTAATACAAGTCTAAATGTGATGACATTTATAAGATTTAGAGATCTGCATGTCTATGATTTCATTTAAATGTGAAGGATTAACTGCTCAGAAGGTTGTGGCCAAATTATCTGCATGTCTATGATTTCATTTAAATCTGAACGATTAACTGCTCAGAAGGTTGTGGCCAAATTCAATTTCATAACAACATCTCTTTTCTTCTAGGCTTTTTGGTTTTAATGCTGGGAAGTTGAAAATGGATGAGAGGATAAATCTTAGCATGAGTGATCCTGATCTTGTTCCTCTTCTTATTCAGGTTCTGTTATTCGTTTTCATTATTTTATCAATTTAGCTTGTTTAAATTATTATTTTTGAAGGCCAACATCCTGAAGAAATTGGTGAATAATGGCTTGGATAGCACTTCTTACGTTAACCTCATTCAACTTTGATTGATCAAATTTGATTTCACATGTTTTTATTAAGTTATACATTTGTATTAACAATATTACATAATGGCTCATTAAAGTTAATTTGGTTAAAATTGGTATGGTATTATATATCAATGTCAATGTATATACCAATTATATGCTAGAATTCAGTATCCTGAAAATATATCTGAAACATGCCCCAGGATAAATTGATCCTTGCACAATCTTATTCTTGAATGCTGCAAACGTGGCTTGTGTTTCAAATATTCCTTGTATAACTATTCTTTACGGCATTATTCATTGCAGGAAAATTATATTAATTATAAACCAAGCTTGGCTGGTAAGGATGACAATGGCATAAAACGCATGAACCTGATTGCCCGTGCTGCTGAGTCTATTGCTGATGGGGATATAGTGAATGTACAGATTCGCAGATATCGACAGTGGCAGCTCTCTCAAACTAGTTGTACAGCAACATGCATAATTCCGTATGTAGCCTTGTAACTGATGGAAAATAACAATTTTCTTTTAGATTTTGCTGGAACTAGCTGTTTATACATTCACTTTTTCAACTTTCTCTTTTACAGTGCATCATTATTGCACGGGCAAAGAGAAATACTTGAACAGGTACAAAATTTCTTGTGTTGGCTGTAGCTATATGTCTTTCCCATCCTTCTGCTCTCTTTATTTTGGGCTCAGGGAGAGAACATAGTTATCAATGGCGCATTCAGCGTGTGGCTGAGCAGCCTTCAGCTGTGACAGTACATGATATGAGTGCATTTTTCGTACCCGTGTCAGCTGTTTTAAATCTTTTGGCCCATAAAGAAGACAGTTAACTTACTGACCTTCGAAAACCGGAGCACCAGAGTGCCTTCCTTCTATGCTACCAGAGTGGCAGAGGCACCCATCTCCAGCGACACCCGTCTTTCACTTCAGTCTTCTCTATTCTGCAGTTTTGGATCCGATTATAGTGTTCCTTCCAACATTCACTTTATCTTGTTGAGCGCTTTTATGCTATAAATAAATTATGTGATTTGTATGAAAGAAATATCACAATGGTGGCCGTCGTGCTATTATAATTTCAGTTAGTCACTCTGTATCCAAGATTGAGAATTAAGGGTACAGGAAAATATCTTGCATACATTATTTGTTGGAGTTAAGTGAGTTGCATTGGGTAAAAATATGCAAGAGGAGTAACATGTAAGGAGAAAAGACCTACAAATATATTGTCTTAAAGTTTTAAATTGAAGGTGATGTCTCTAATGCCTTATATAGGTTTACTTATGACTTATATATCTCAAATATCTCTAATGCCTCCCTTCAAAAAATATAACAAAGTGGATCAAAGCTGTTGTTGGTCTTGATGATCAGCTCAGATGAGTACTGTCATAGATTGGGTGAAGAATGCTTTTACAGGAGGGAGAGTATAACTAATGTGGAAGAGGCACACATTTGAGGGAAAGTTTGTTGTAGTCAAGTGTGTTGGAGTTTTACCTTGGGCAAAAATATGCAAGCAGAGCAGAATATAAGGAGATAATACCCCAACTTATTGTCTTAAATTTTAGGTTGAAAGTGGTATTATGGTTATCTATATGGGTTTGCTCATGACTTATATGTTCCCAATCTCCTCCGTGTCTCCCCTCGAAAAAACCCAACATTATTCTTAAATTTACAATTATTATATGCCCCTATATTAGTCTCATATAGGCTTGACTCTTGACTTAGTTTCATTGCATTCTCCTATTTAGATACTTGGAGATATAAAACTGTTTACACATTCTGGAATATCTTTATCTAAAAACATTGAAGTAGAGTCATGGATGATTTTACGTCATAAACTATAGTTATGGTTAAGGGTTTCAAAATATGCCCACCCAACCTCATTGGTTGGAAATTCCAACACAGACAGGCTGGCTTAATATAATTTTAAGAAAATTTATAATAACTGAATTAGGTTGAAAAAGATAATGCATGAGTTTCACTAAATAAATATAGACATAGAGAATGAAAAAATACACAGATTATACAGTATCATCAATTTTAGAATTAAGAAATGAAAAAATCAACTTGGCAAGTCATCCCAGTCCATTGTTAACTTGGTGGATTATGAGTTGCCTTGGTTGTTTTTGTGGGTTGGTGGGTTCAGTCATGCTACCCAACCCATTTTGGCAGGGTAAATTGGTTGACCCGTTTTGGTTATCCCTATGCATGGGTTGGCTTTTGTGGGTCTTCCTTGTTTATGCTGGTCTTTTCATTGATCTCATCTGATTTTTCTTTTACGTTTGTATCACAACTCGTATTATATTCTGCAGGGAGAACGAAATTTCAACCGGTTTGGTGGGTGGCTTGGGAAGAACTCGACAATGGGAAAAAACTATAGGCTTTTGGATGATCTTCATGTTCACATTCTTGCTTCTCGTGAATCTAGTTCAGGAAGGTAAATATGAATTCAATATTTTATCTTCAGATGACATCTTTTTGTAAGAGTTTATTCTCACTTGGTTACTTGCTGAATGCTTTTGTCAATACATGTAAATTTGTAACCTTAATGATTTTGGAGAGAAATCAAGTGCAGCTCAAATCCTGTGAATTTGTCTGTCATTATGTTTTATCCTTTTTAAATATAATGTCGATCTTAGCTTTGGTGCTTCCGTTTTATATGCTACAAATCTGGGATATAATTTGGTCTTGTATATATGGGTTTATCTATTAGGTTTTGGAAGTTACATCTCCAGTTATCTCCATTACAACAGTGTCTAGTAAACTCCTTATAATCATGCTTCACTAAATGGTTGCAGGGATACCATTCGCATGGAATACCTTACTCTTATTCTGAAACGATTGACTGAACCCCTACGAACCCTGCCCAAGGTTGGAAGTACATGTGTGTTTTTAATTCTAAATATAACCATTGTTTTAGCCTGGAATGCTGAACATAATTGAATTGCCCTTTCGGAAAAATGACCAGGCTGAAGCGGTTCAACAAGTTGTGGAATTCATGAATACATACTCTATCAGTCAGGAAGATTTTGATACTATAGTAGAATTATCAAAATTCAAGGTTCCTTGACTATATTTGATGTTTTGTTTATACTGCAAACTACTATCAACCTCGGGTTAGCGTTTGATTTTATGTGTATCAGGGTTATCCTAATCCACTAGATGGCATACAGCCTGCCATTAAGTCAGCTTTGACAAAAGCCTACAAAGAGCAAAGCAAATCACGGGTGGTTCGAGTTGCCGACCAAATCACACTTCCTGGTGTAAAGAAGGCCCCTAAGAAGCGGATTGCTGCTATACTTGAACCAGCTGAGGAAGGAGGCGAAAAAGGTGAAGGTAACATCTCGGACGAGAGTGAAGAAGAGAACACGTCTGATACGGAAGAGTTGGGTAAGTTATGTGGTTTTTATCATTATTCTTTTAATATTAATTGATTGCTTTTTACAATATTTGTTTTTGTGATGCATTAGAAGGCGTCACCAAGGGAGAGAAGCTGCAATCAGAACTTCAAAGCTGGAATTCAAAAGGTAGGTGCTCGTCATGTGCCATTGGAGTTTGATTTATTGGACTTTTTAGGTGATTTATGATTTATACATATTGATTCATGTAGCCACGGAAGTACAGTTGGAACTGAAGGGAGCGGGTAATTCAAGTTCCAAGAAGGCATCGGGTGGTAGAGGTAAAGGTGCTTCTACAGCTGGGAAGAAGGCTGCTCAAGCTCCAAAAAGAAAAAGGTGAAATATTAAACACTGTGCCTTTCTCTTGAGCCACTGGCAGGATTTGTATAGAACCATGCTCTTCATGTAATTGATGTTCAGGCTTCATAGGGTTGACTTTTAGTAAATTTTCCAAGGCGGACATGGATTCATTACTTGTGGTGGCCCTGTTTTTGGAATGTAGATGATGTCTGTCTGTCTATACGTTAGAAGTTAAAAGTTTGAATTTTGCATGCTATTTTATGAAGCGTTGTTCATATCTGGATTGAGCTGTTACTCGTTAATTCCATGATGTTCTTCTGCAAGGACATGAATGTCGACATGATCTTTACCTGGATGAGCCATGTTAAGTAGTCGAAACGGAGAAAATTGAATAAATTCATTGTAAATTATGTAAGATTGTTCAATTTTTGCCTTCTTTTAGGAAAGTTCAATTGTGATGTAAGAAAAAAAAAAACAACTGACATCAAGAAATATAAGTTGGATAACATGATTTAATTCTATTTAAAAATTATAATTTCAGTTTTCGAAAGATATTTTAAATTTGGTTTCATTATATAGATTGAATTTAATACTATTTTATACTTTATATCACTATGAATTATATTTTTTTGGGTTAGGTAATGTATGAACTAAATCACACCTTAACTAAGGGGAAGGCTTCCTAAACCTTCCTAAGATTCCGATGTTCTGAATTGAGGGCACATTATCTATTAATATATATATATTTGCAAATTGTGGGTGGGAAAATTGAGCGAAATATCGTATATTAATTATTTGAGTTGTTTATGTTTTCATAAATAAAGTGCCTTGTAAGATCACTCACCAACCATTACAATTCTGCGATTTTTTATTAATTTATAATTTGCATTAAGTTAGAGGATCCAAATCTGCGTGGACTTCTGCTGCGGTTGTTGTGAGCTTAAAAACTATGAAAGTGACTTGTCAACACAACAAATGGCATTAATTGCCTCCACACACGAGTGAGCAATCTAAAGAAAATAATAATAATAATAATATTAGTAATAATAAAGAAAGTAAATAAAGGATTTGTACGGTGTCAATCCACAGTAAAGGGGTAATGTACTATTCATTTTCGCCTTTAGAATATGATAATTTTAAATCATATTTACCCTTTTTAATATTCATTTAATAAATTAAAAAACAACTGTAAAATCACATGATGGATGATAACATATGAATGAATGTCTATAGTTAAAATGTTTTAAGACTTCTCGGCCATATTTGTTTTTATCTGTCTTGTTAGATCACAATCATTGATTAGCAGACTTTATAGCTATGATGTTGAGGTTTTATGATTGGACGTTATATTTGTAATTTTCAATTATCATCCAGGACTAAAATAAATTATGGTTCATCAGATATGATTGAGGCACCGAATTAGGTAATGCTTCTAGTACTAAAGGACAAGATATAATTAATTTTTAAGTATATATACATAATTTATCTTCCAAGAATCAAATTAATATTAACAGTCTCCAAAATCTAATGATAGTTTATCGTGACATCATTGAGCAATTATAGTCTCTAAAAAAACTCATTTTTTTTCATTTAATTTATTTAATGACATTCTCGACAACGTATAATGCGCTATGTTTCTATACTCCATCATATCACCGGTATTTTAGAAAAATACAAAATAAGTTTATGTACTCTGTAAATGTTCTCAATTGGAAATAAAAATGAAAGTTAAGATCTGTTGGCTACTTCAAAATTAAGAAAATTCTGCAGATTGTTGGCAATGTCATTAAGAATCATAAAAGTAAAAGTCCATTTGCCATGATGTAAGAACAAGTCCTCACTTGGCATTTCATAGTATGATGGTGCTCATTTCCAATGGATAGGAGTTGATGTAGTAAAGATTTAGAGACAATAACCATAATAATTTATTAACTACAATGTCAAGAGAAATGCATAAAATATACTTTTCAGCCAGAATTGATACTAGTAAGGTTGTACTTGTAGCCACTTACAAATCTGCAGATTTGTGCAAAATAAACACAGAAAAGGAAATAAATTTGCAGAAGATATGTAAACTAAAGCAACACTTTTTTTCTTCTGATTCCAACCACAGTATAATTTTCCAAACAGATGAGTGGTTATAGGCAATAATACAAAGGGATGAAGAGGAAATTTACAAACTGTCATTACAGAAAAGAATCATTTTATTGATTGATTATTACTGTATTTTCATTTGCATTTCTCGAGTAAAATTACTTACTGAATCGGGCACAGATTTCCCTGCCATCTTATTACATAAACACCTTCCCATCCCACCAAACACAACCTCCTAACGATTTGTGGCAGCACTGCTAAGAACTGAATCTAAATTGCATATATATAATAATATATGCACTATATATTGTTTTTTACTAGACTTGAAAAGCTTTTGTTCTCCAGTTCAAGACCCAAATCCACAAGGAGAAAATCGAGAAGGAGAAAGAAAAAGAGCATCATAAAAACGTGGGAAAAAAAAAAAACCAAACCCATAGAAGCTGCTATTAACCATTTTCAAGTAACCTGGCCTTCACATTTCGTTGACTTTTTACCTTTGGAATTTCCTGTGCAGCTGCATCAAAGCATGTGTAAGTAAATAGAAAACGTTGGAAAATAATATAAAGTTGAAGGTCAACTTAATAGAAAATAATTTGGTTACAAAAATGTATCAACTAACCCCAATAGTCCCTAACCAAAATGGATATGAAAGAGTAACAAGAAATGAAGTTTACTTTTTCATATTTTATACTTTTTGGCATTTGATATTCAAGCCCACATGGTAGAGAGGGTTCACCAACTTGGGCAGATTTTTATACTGTGATAAGAATTTGGGCTTTGAACATCTAATTATTATACAAAATAAATGAAAGATGACACGCAAGGAATACCTTCTTCATAATTTATCCTTAATTAAGTCAACAAGATCCTATTAACAAGCTAAACCTAGTTGTCACGTAACATGAGATATAGAGTTAGAATCTCACTATTTTCCTTCTTAACGAGTCTTGCTAGCATGCTGATAAGAGCACTTTATTGACAAGAGATGAATCTAGAATTCTGACCAAAGCTTCCAAGCATCCAACATGCTGTTTCCAACAATTTTCCTGCCATTCCATTCAAACTTTAGCTTACACAAAAACTAAGTGAAACTCTACATGTTCATCAGTTATAAAAGAGAATCACTAAAATGAGATTAGAAAAAAGTTTATAGACAGACAATTTCTATATATCAGCATGTGAAAAGAGGAATCACAGAAAAAACACAATCACTTGACAAGTGAAACATGGATTATTGTAGATGGATATTACCAAGGTTGAGCTCACAATTATCAAAACCAACAAAAAGTTCATTCTAACAGGATAATTGTCTTTTAAGTCATTCCTCACTTCCCTCTTCTCTCTCTATTTTTCATCTACTTCCCATATTCTCCTTGCAACAAGCATGCACAAAGTAGGAACTTACTAAAGTACTCACCAATTTTGTGAGAAATGGTGGAACGTTTAAAAAGCAAACGGTTATAACTAGAAGATGATAGATCATGAAATATGATTGGTAGTCCTAAATGCAAGATAATTGTTGGCATAGGTGGGACAATGAAATATTGGTATCACCACCATAAGAACCCAACTTTTTCTCAAAAGTTTCTTTCCACCTTTCAGAAGCTTGACCTAACAAGCAATTCGATACGTTGAGTGGTGCCACTGCCACTCCTTAAAGTTTAAGCTTACTTCCTTAAAACTTAAGAATCCTTTTTTTCCACATCAATACTATTTTCTAATAATCTAACCTTAGGCAAACCAAAATTCTCATACCCCATTCAAGAAACTACAAGTTTTGAACTTAGCTACAATCTATTTTCAACTTATTATATAAGAATTTGGTATGAAAATAGTTCATAATGTGATTTAAAGCTGTCATGAATATTATTTAATCCTATTTCAAAAGTTGATTGTAAAAACAGCTCATACACAAGAATTTATATAACATTTACTTGTTGTGTTGTGGTCCTATACACATGTTTTTCTAATCCTTAATCAATAATTGGAAAACAATAAAAAAAAAATAAAAAACTAAAACCAGCACAAGTCTAGCCACATAATAAAAAGTAAACGCAAATAAATAAATTAAATCCAAAAAACCAAATTAAACATCTAATAAAAAAATTCTAACAAATTAAACACACATCATGGTCACCTTTTTCCACATCTTGACTTAAAAAACACCCAAACAAGCACCACGAACCAAAAAAAAAAAAGTTAAAGTGAAGAAAAAGAGAAAGAATTAATTAACCAATGAACGCACCTCTTCTTTGCTTAACAACGACCTTAGCGGGTTGGGCCCGGGTCACGGGCCCAGCCTCATTCTCCTGTGGCGGCAACAGAACGCCGTCGATTCCCTGAACGGAGATCCGTCCATCCGTGTAAATATCCGGGTCGAACAAATACGCGGACCCGTCGCCGTGACCGAACTTAACGGAGCCATCAGCCTCCTGCGCCGTCACCTTATGCGGCAACCGTAACGTGTCGTAACGGACCTTCCCGAACCTTCTAACAGCATTGTACATGCTCTCCTCGGTCTGATACTCGGGAATCAAGTGATAGTACATAATCTGTTCGGGCGAACCCGGTTCACTCAACTGGTCCGTCGTTAACTTCGCCATCGCTTCGTCATTAGGAGCCAGCACCGTCAAAACGTAACCCTCCGAAACTAACCTTCCCATCTCCGTCGCCAGTGACGTTAAGTTTACCAGAATATCCGCCATTTCATTGTAACCGCCGTAGTGGAGGAGCGTTTGGATGAAGTCTTTCACCTGTTTCTCACCGTTGAAGTGGTGGTGGGGCCCACCGGGTCCAGGAGCCGGCGCCGGCGCCAGGGACGGTCCCGGCGCCATCGCGTCGTAGATCGGAAGCGCAGGCGGGGAGCCCGCCGGCGACGCGGGAGCCGGTTTTTTCAAGCGGTGGGTGCGCGGGTCGACCTCCGGAGCGGATTCGGGTTTCACGGCGGCGATGGAGACGAGGCTGCGGCGGCGGTTGAAGTCGTCTTGTACGGAGCGAGGGATGAGGAGCGTGTCGATGCCGTGGATGACGCCGTCGGGTCGGGTCAATGAATTCGGGTGGGTGACCCGGGAAGAGTCGACGTTCCAGTGAGTGGAGTTAACGGTCTGGAGAGAGAGGTGGTGATTCGGGGCGAGGGTTTTGTGTCGGGTGGGTCGAGCAGGGTTACTGAACCCGGGGTGGTATTCGGGTTTTGTGATTCTTTTGGGGACGATGTGGGACATGAGAAGGGTTTGGAGAGAGTGGAGGTTGCGGGGTTCGAGAAGGAAGCGCTTGAAATCTGGGTCGAGATCGCGTTCGAGGGCTTCGTTTCTGGGTGCGAAGATTGTGATGTTGTGGTTCATTACCGTGTTTTCGAGCGTTTGCAAGAGCATGGCTTTTTCCACTAGCTCAGCAACCTCAGTGTAATGCGAGTCCAACAGAGCCACCAGGATTGAGTTTGAGTTTATCTGACCTTGTGAGAGAGAGAATGTGAGGGTTGGGAGGAGGACAAGAAGGATCGTGACGCCATAGATGCGGCAATCCATGGCGGCTTTTGGCGTTCAGACACAACACTGAGAGAGAGAGAGAGAGAGAGGAAGACAGACACTAACAATGTTGTTTTATGTTGTGTTCGGTGTGTGTTTGTGAGATTGTGTTGGAGACAGAGCAGGTTTTGTTTCGGAATCGGTGGGGTAAATGGTGTGATTTATTGCGTTTGATGTTGTTGAGGTTGTGATGAGAGTGAAGAAGTGAAGAAGTTATTTCTTATCAGTGTCAATGGCTGTGGGTAAATCGAGGGGTGTCGGTCGCTTCGTGAAAATCCATGGCTTACGTGGCGGCTTTTGATTGGGTGGGGAAAGAGAAGTGAGAAACAATAGAGTGGAACTGGTGTGGGGTCCACTAACCCCAACTGCTACCTGGCTCGTGAATAAATGAACCCTAGATAAACCATAAACATTAAGCCCACTCTCATTATTGCCGATAACTATTTTAATGGTCTGTTTTGACTCTCTTTACTTTTTCACCTTTTACAGTACAATGAAACCTTTTGCTGTAAATTTACTGTTTTGTGAATAGTGTGGATCTTGGACTTGACGTGTTAAGGTGCTACTTCGCAATTAGCACGCAGAGAATAAGTTGTTTATGAGATGATTATTAATGTGTGCGTTTATTAGTACTAAACAAAACCATGGAAAAAATGCATTGAAGCAAATTAGAATAATATTAGGAGTTGTGAAATAAGAGTGGTGGTGGTGCCCACTTGGCTTTGGGTTCCCTAATATGTTCAGGTATTAGCTGAGCTGTTTCTGTCCTCTAGAGACTTATGTGTACGTACCATACAAACCAAGGAAATAAAAAGCTACCAAAACTCTAGAGAAAAGACATTTGGAATAAATCAACACTGCAAAACATTTTTTTGGAAAAACCTGTGGGATTGCTTCAGTCACAACAACACTTTGCATGTGGGAGTTCATCCTAGTTTTGGTAAACATAAATTAGAAGAAAAAAAAATATACATACATGTAAGGAATAGGATAATTAATGTAGTTTGTTGGGAGATTTGTATTAATAGGTATAAAAGGAAAGTTTATTTGAAATTTGGTGAAGAAGCTTGAAAACAAAACAGGGGATCCATACCCTTCCTTTTACCATTTTCCTTAAGTGATGCATGAGTTAAGGACACGTTCTATGTATGGAGGGTGACCTATCCCCCACCGGCGGGCTGTGAGTCTGTCTCTTGAGCTTTCTTTACTTGGTCTTCACTTTTATCTTCTCATTTATGTGAGGTTCAAAAATGGTAATATATTTGATTGATGGAGAAAGAATCCATTGGTTATTAATTAAATTCTGTTAATGTTAACCTCATTACTAATAATTTGCATGCATTCTGTTGTCCAGTTTTCTCTATTATCTGAGAGTTACTTGCAACATCATGATAATTTACATTTTCATTTAAATTTCAATTTAAACTCATAATATAGTTTAGCTATGTTTTACAAACTTAAATCTCAATCGTTGATGATAATATATATATATATGATGCAATGAAGAAACGTGTGTAAAAGTGGCTATATATATGTCAAGGTTACCTTGCCCTAAAAAAGTCATATAAAAAATGAATTGACTAAAGGTTTTGGCTCATAAAAGGACAATGGAAAATGTGATTAGGAACGTAATTTCTATAATCTGTATTCGGTGGGTCGTGGGAGAAGAATCCATTATTGTATAATTAACAATGATTTTGGTGATATTATTAAATGAGTTTGGTTTGGTGTAACCCTCAACAGTATGGTAGGAGAGAAGCACTTTTGGAGAAAAAAGTATCAAGACTATGACCATAAACCCTATTTTTGCTTCCCTTTCCCTTCCTCTCTAGTGTGCATCGAAATCTGTCGGTGGCACTGTACATAATCATTTAATCACAATTATTTTAATCTATGGTATTTATAATCTGTGACTTTGGCATATCTTTCAGTAGTTGGCAAGGAATATAGATACGAAAATTTGAATTCACCAAAGCACCCTTCTAAAAGTGTGTTCAAAACTTTCAAGTCCTTGTATATGAAAAGGGTACCATGGACTATACCCACTTGACTTTGCTATCAAACAAAACATCTCGTCAAAACAAGTGTGCTTGCTTTTGTTTTTGTCCTTTGATGATTACACAAATTCAACATGTTGCTTTGTTTAATGTGTGTATTATAGTCTGGTTAGAATGGACATGTCACTTGTTTTATACAAGGGTTTTGTTTAGGTGTATTTTTGTCTTGTGGAATTTCTTTTCCTCTACGAAATAATTCTGTGTCATGGGATATTTATGCAACAAGTCCATTGCACCAGAAAAGACTTTCAACATGCAAAAGCACTCTTAGACAGCATATTTTCACAACATAGGACTTTGAGGTGTATGATTTTTAGACACTATTACTTTTTGTAAAAGAGAGACTAATCTGGTGTAACCCTAACTTCATGTTAGAGTCGCACAATTTGTGTCCGAACAAGTTTGGATACTATGATTTGTTGCTAGAAAAGGAGGAAGGAAAGAATTCGAGTGAAGAAAAAAAAGAAAAAAACAGTGATACACATGTGTAAGGTTCGCACAGAAAACTGTGGAGACTAAAAATTCAGATTAAACATGCCAGATCACATGCTGCCATCTCTTAAAAAATCTAACTATAAAATATGTTTTTCTTTATTCTAGAACCACTGATGGATGGGAGGAGACTTAGAGTGACCTGGTCATATCTTTTTCTGTTCTTTCTGATCAATTTTGAGTGTATTTACATTATTATAACAACAATGCTATGATTTTTTTACAATTTATAAATAAGATGTTGAAAAATTATACATGTTGTGGTAAAAAAAATGATCATTTTTTTTGTATATATTTAAGTGTTTGTGATATTAAAGTATTTGTATATATTATTCAAATATTTTATTTATCTGATTTATTATTTTTCTTCTAATATAGTAATGTTTTTGCTTTTAATGATATATATATATATATATATATATATATATATATATATACACACACACATTTTGTGTATGTGATTTTTTTCTAAATTATTTTTTAGCCCATATCTAAAATAGTTATTCTATTAAAAAAGTTATGTTTTCTATCCCTATAAATATAAAAACCTATTATACTTTCATGTGTGATTTCTATACATATATGATAAATTCACATATAATGAGTTTATGTGGTATTTATTGAATAAAATTGTATAAAAAGATTACAAAAAGATAGAAACCTTGGAACATAAAGTACTCTTTTTATAAATAAACATTCTAAATTTTAGTTTTGTCTTAAATAGTCCCCGAACTTTATTCTATTTACAAATAGACACCTTGAGTTTTTTTTCAATTAATCCTTAAATTATATATATATATATATATATATATATATATATATATATATATATATATATATATATATATATGAACACATAAAGTTTTAATTTTATTATAACTATTTCTTAAAACTTGTTAAGTTTTTACAATTTTTTTTAACTAAAATATTATTATTATTATTATTATTATTATTATTATCTTATTTAACTTCAAGTTGTTAAAATTTATTTATAAAAAAATTACTAATTTTTAAAAAATAACTATAATAAAATTAAATTTTTAGGTGTCTATTCGCGGAAAAGATAAAGTTTAAAAGATTAATTGGAACAAAATTAGAGTAAGATGTCTCTTTTGTAAATAAGATTCATTGTGGATTAATTAAATTAAATTTTAGATTTGGAGTTTTTATTTGTAAGAGGGGTAAATTTTAAGGGAATTAAGTGTTTTCTCCTAATTTTGTAGCTGCACCTTATAATTTATAGATATTATTAATATATCGATTTGGATTGACTTTGTACGGAGTAATAGCAGAACAAATGGAGAGCTTCTTCGTGCACCTCTACAGGTTTTTCTTGCACCTTCATATATTTTTTTAAGTTATTTTCAGATTCGAAAAATGTTTCGAATTAAGTTATTTCGGAAGTCATCATAATTCAAAAACTGTTTTTGGATCCAAAAATAACTTTCTAAAAGTATCATTTCGAAAATAATTTTCGGAAAATATCATTTCAGAATTATTCGAACAAATGTAATAGGGTTGACCTGCACCCTAATATCTTCTTTCTGCACCCTAATATAAATTTTTAATTCCACAACTGACTCTATCCGGTTCATATAGGAAAAAAAATAAGAATCGGATGGTACTCCCATCCGGTTCACATTTTAAAAAAAAATAACAACCGGATGGCACTCCCATCCGGTTTTCATTTTAAAATAAAATGACAACCAGATGGCACCCCCATCCGATTGTCATTTCAAAATAAAATGACAACCGGATGATACCCCCCATCCGGTTGTCATTTAAAAAAAATTCATTTTATTTGGAAATGACAACTGGATGATCCGGTTGTCATTTTGATTTTGAAATGACAACCGGATAGGGCTGTCATCCGGTTCTCATTTCCAAATCAAAATGAGAACCGGATGGAACCCATCCGGTTCTCATATATCAAATCGGAAAATTGTTCTATTTGTCGTCGACAACGCCTAAACCCCAAATCAACTACTCTAATCATCAATATCACTTACTAATTGCTAATAAACACAAAAAATTACTTACTTATTGCTTGTTTTAAGGATTAATCAAAGATGTTAAAATAAAACCCGGATGGGATGCCATCCAGTTTTCTTTTTTTTACGTTATGAACCGGATGGGTGTGCTGGGGTATTTATGGAATTAAAATATTTGTATTAAGGTGCAGGAAGAATTTGTCATTGAAGAGGCCTAAACATGCAGCCCACACCAAACCCAACATTCATCTTCTAGTAAGCCCAACGTACGACTAGAGTTGACATCAGGCAATTGCTTCGTGCACCCTCTCAATTTCAACCTTCACTCCTATAATTTTCAAAATGACTATTTACTCTTCTTTAAAATAGCTTTCAGATTAACAATTCCAAAATATAATTTTTTTAAATCTAAGATTTAGGACCCTAAACTCTAATTCTTTTTAAAACATACTTTTGCAATTTGTGGAACACATTAATAGATAAGATTTTCAAAACAAAATTTTTAAAACACATAAAATACCTTCCGAAACAAATGTTGTGGAATAAAATTTCTAATTTTTTTTTGTTTGAAACAAAGACAACGATTAAGATGCAACACCTAATGCCAAAACCCAGACGACAACAATGAGCCTTTTTATCGTATATTAGAAATTGAGTGTGCGTAGTTTATTCACGGTGACGCCAAAATGTTCAACACATTGTAAAAGCAAGCATGTGGATAATTTGTGGACTACTCTGGCTATAGCTTAGTTTTTAAGCCAACTTGCAATGCAAAATATATATATTTAAACTTAATAAATTAAATTAAACTATTTTAAATTAGTTGACGTTGTTAATAAATATTTATCTTAAAATACAATTCTTAATTTTATAATTTATAACTCAATTCAAGTAATTCAATTTAGAAATAATTCAAATTTTAGAAACTCCAGAAAGACATTGTCATCTTTAGTTTTATCATTTATAACCATGTTCTGTCTACGTATTACATTTATTCATTTCATTTAGATTAGTTACATCAATTTAGCTCAGTCACTTAAAAATGAGACGTCATGGACTCACTTGTTGTAGTGCATATTGAAAATCTTAACTCGCATGGTAAACTAACGTTATTAAACTCTTTGTCCTAAACAGTAGACTAACAAGTCAACTTGTTAATTTTTATTTTAATATATATATAATCATATAAAAATATTTTTGAAAAAATTAATTGATTAATTAATATTTTTAATTAGATAAATTAAAATAATTATTACAATTACATGTTTATTTATTTCATTATAATTAGTAGTTGAAACTTTTTTGTTAATGATTTAATTCACAATATTTGCATATTTTCATAATTTAAATAATATAATACAGTCAAGTTATTTTTAAAAATTCAAATAATTTACATTAATACTTTATTATATTGTTCTTACAAAGCCTGAGGGCCTAGAACAATAAATGTTCTTGCAGAATCTAGAAGCTAAGTATAAGACTACAATGGGTCAACTATATCAGTTCTAAGTAAAGCTCCGGTCTCTAGGTGATGGTGTTCTCCGGTTGCTGGTACTTGCTCTCAGGGGTTTCAATCATCCAAATAAGATGTGAGTTAAAAGTCCTATTTCTCTTTTCCTGCTTGCTATTTATACCAGTACGTGTTATCATTGCTCCTCTAGCTGGAGTAGGGGAAGACTTGCAACCTCTATCCTGTGTCAGTGTCAGTAGGATATCTTGCTTTTGCATGCCTTGTCAGGGAAAGACGTGTAGTCTGGGATTGCTTTTTCCTACCGCCTGTCAGGAAAGACGTGTGGTTTACTCATTTTTCAGGAGGGTATGCGCGTTTATTGGAACTTGTTCCTATGTCAGAAGACAGGTGTTGGTTCCCAATGCAAAGAGGTGGGAAACTGGTTCGTGAGAGGTTGCTGGATACTTGCCGGCCCATGCGTGTTTCTGGTTGTGAACCTACCATCCTGAAGGCCGAGTAGATGTTGTATACCTCCTGGCTTGAGTATTGGGGGTTGTCGGTCACTCCTCCTGGTGGCCGTATAGTACACTAGTCTCCTAGACTCTTATAGTCTTTAGACTGTTAAGAGTTTATAGTGGTTGGAGTTCTCGACCATACCTTCTAGCTCGAGTATGGGGGGTTGTCGGTCACTCCCTCTAATGGCTAGATAGTGGAGTTGTCGGACATGGTTCCTGGTTTGGATATTGGGAGTTGTCAGTCACTCCTTCTAGTGGTCGGATAGTACATATACAATTTTATTTGAATTCTACTTTAAAATTATTAGTTTTATCTAAATTCATATTTTAAATAATTATTTCAAAGTTTTTTTTTATTTTAAAAGAATATCCTCTAGTAGACTAATTATTTTATAAATGGAGTGGGTAATGTTCGTCCTCGCCATGACCCATTATCATTCTATCCTTTTAGAGATTCTGATTTTATAAATCTCAAGTGAGGTAACTTTATCTTAATAGTGGAAACCTTTATTTGATAGTTGCATATTCTAAATACCCATTCTGGGACATTGTCAATGTCACACATATTATTTTTCTTTTTTTAATACAATATCTTGATTATAACATAATGGTTGTTTAGTAATGGAGCACGGGTCAGGATATATTATCCTTATTCAAATCTTCATAAAGTGTTCTTAGATTTTTTTTTTCTTCCTGCACCCGATTATTGCTAACTGCACCCATACAAAATAGAAAGATCCCCTTACTGTACAAACCACTGCCGCCGTCACCGTTGTTTAATAGTGATCATTATACCTATTGGTGACCTTTGATGTATTAAGTTATTTCTCTTGATGAGTCTGGTAATTTGTTGAGGTTTTCGAAATTTAATTCTTATAATGATAATATGAACTCATTAAAAAGCTACCATTGGTGCAGCACTTATTCAACAAAAGAATAACAATAATGTGCCATCGAGATAATGGCACAACTAAAGACTCAAGTGTCGCACAAGAATACAACGTATGACACACTTCCCACACTGTCATGTTTGTCTTGCATGGCAAAACAAATAACCAAGAATAACAAAACGTCATCACATCACAATTCCTTCACGACAATGCATTCTTCCATTGTCATTCATCTTTTCAACCTCTTTTCTGTCTTTATAATCAAATTTTCTTACACAAAAAGAAACATTGTGTAAGCAAGGGAAGAGGAAAAAAAAAAAAAAAAACATGTCTGCAACGTTGGATTCCGAAGCCACCGTAGTAGAAGAATGTCGTGGTGTTCTTCACGTTTATAGCGACGGTTCCATACTACGCTCTTCGCGGCCAAGCTTCAACGTCCCTGTAAACGACGACGGCACCGTTTTGTGGAAAGATGTCGTTTTTGACCCTGCCCATGATCTTCAGCTTCGGCTCTACAAGCCAGCCGGCTCAGCCGGCTCCAAGCTTCCGATCTTTTTCTACTTTCACGGTGGCGGCTTTTGCATCGGATCACGCACGTGGCCTAATTGTCAAAACTATTGTTTTCGGCTTGCTTCCCAGCTTCGAGTTATAGTGGTGGCTCCAGATTACCGGCTGGCTCCTGAGAACCGGCTCCCTGATGCAATTGAGGACGGCTTCACGGCTGTTAAGTGGCTTCAGGCTCAAGCCGTGAGTGAGGAGCCGGACCCATGGTTGAGCCACGCGGCTGATTTTAGTCGGGTATTCATCGCAGGCGACTCGGCTGGAGGGAACATAGCTCACCATTTGGCGGCTCGGCTCGGGTTCGGGTCACCAGAGCTGGCACCGGTTCGGGTCAGAGGTTATGTTCTATTGGCACCTTTCTTTGGTGGAACTATCCGAACCAAGGCAGAAGCTGAAGGACCAAAAGATGCTTTCCTCAATTTAGAACTTATTGATAGGTTGGTAAATTTGTTTATTTATATCTGCATAATGTGTTATGTTACACCAATTTCTAATGGTTCAATTATTAAGGCAGGTAAATTAGTCAGAAAATCTATAAATAGTGTCAGTTTTTTGGTGTTCATAGAACAATTTTGTTTTGTTATGCGGTGTTAATGATTGAACAGGTTTTGGAGGCTTTCTATTCCAATTGGGGAAACTACCGATCACCCTATTGTGAATCCATTTGGTCCGAATAGTGAGAGCCTTGAAGGAATCAATCTAGACCCAATTCTAGTGGTGGCTGGAGGAAGTGATTTGCTGAAAGACAGGGCAGAGGATTATGTAAGGAGGCTTAAGGAGTGGGGTAAAGATATAGAGTATTTGGAATTTGAAGGACAACAACATGGTTTCTTCACTATTTATCCCAATTCAGAACCCTCCAACAAGTTGATGTTGACCATCAAACATTTCATAGAGAAGCATTTGGAGACTGTTTGAAGTGCTTCAAACTCTACTCCAACATGCTAGTTTATTGTGGTACCTTTTTCTTTTGCATTTTAACTCCAAGTGGGTTTTAGCTAAGAGTGATGACAGGGGACAAAGATAAAATTCTAAGGATCAAGCATGCATTGCCCAAATAAGCATGCATAACTTTCCCCTTCCAAGTTAATGTGTATGTGTGTGCTAGTGGTAGTAAAGAATGAATGAAAATGAATTGAGGCATAATGAGACAAAATGACTTGTATTGCATGAAATAAAAGTATCATTGGCTGTCATGTTAACTAGCATTAGCCCAATGAGCACAACATCAAGAATAATATCTTATCAAAAATTAAGAACATCAAGAAAAGTCAATATAACTATTCAACAAAAGAATAATAGTATAGCACTTTAATTAGTGCAATGTAATAACCATCTAGAAAATGGAACAAAAGTACACAGCCATACAAAACAACCTATAGAAGCCATCCACGTTTACATTCCCTGTCTTGCATACCAAACACGTCCTTATGTAAAGCAAGCACAACACAATTTGTTCACCACTCTAGCCATACTCATTCATCAACCTCATCTTCGTCTTCTATTGGGACCTCTCTTTTGTGGTACTATGCGAACCAAATCAGAAGCTGAAGGACCAAAAGATGCTTTTCTGAATTTAGAACTTATAGATAGGTTGGTATAATAAATTTGATACGGTGTTTTGTTCCTAAAGGCATTAAATGGAAGGTTTTTTGTGTTTTGTTAATTTGTTGATGGTGAAAGGTGTAAGTGTTTGTTCCGTATTAAACAGGTATTGGAGGCTTTGTTTACCTGTTGGGGAAACTAGTGATCACCCTCTTGTGAATCCATTTGGACCACATAGCATGAGCCTTGAAGGAACCAATCGATAACATTCTAAGCATCAAGTGTGCATTACCAAAGTTATATATGTTAAAAACTGCGACTGTAATAAAACTTTTCCCCTTCAAAGCTATAATATATGCTGCAAATTCTCTTTGCTGTTTCAAAGCCAACAACATTCTAAACATCTTACATTGTTCAAAATCATCATGTCAAAATTATGCAGAAAAAAATTTCAAAAATTTCAAAACCTGTTTAATGTGATAAGCGCATAATGCCTGTGCCTAAGCGTATTTTCTGTTTTTCTTATAGTTTCCGTTTTCTATGATTTATATAACAGGCTTGTTGGGTCTGTTTTGTAAGATACATTTTTCCTTTTCAATAAAACTCTTCCTTCTCATGTTTTTTTGCTGTTGTTTTCCTCTGTCTCTTAGTTCTTTCTTTCTATACGGTAATAAATTTTTTGGTTGAATGGAGAACTTCTACATGCCTGCTACGAAGCCAAACACATCTAGCATTACATTAGATTTCTTGAGATGGTATCTAAATTTTTCTTTTAAAGAGCTCTATTTCACGTTCCTTTGCATCGTTTGTTTTTTTTTTCTCCTTCTTGTTTCTTTTCTTTTCATCAAAGGTGAAGAAATTTCACATTTTTTTCTTTACATAGTTACTTTTATCTTCATTATAGTGAAAACTCTCTCATTCCTCTTATTATTTTTCTTGTTCTTGACTCTAACAATTACTACTCTCGTAACAGATTTATTGTTACTGTCCTGAATGCCAAAAATAAGGTAGAATACATAGATGGAAGACTTTGGAAGCAGATAAAGAATATCTCTCGTATCAAGCATGGAAAAAACGCAATAACATGGGAATCTTTTGGTCAGTGCATTCAATGTCTCATTCTGTAGGACAGAGCATCTTATGGATGAAGACAACTAAATAAGTTGGGAATGATCTTGAAAATAGATTTTTCCAGGAAAATTGATCACCGTCATCTTCACAATCTTTACAATTGTCATCTTCACAATAAAATTAAAAGATTTTCAATTAAAACTTTGTTAGACGGTATAATATCTAAGAGATGATAATATCACTAACACAATTTTTTTCAAAATAGTTTTCCAGCCAAATCAATAGGAAATGTGGTTAATCAATATCTAAAAAAATAATTATTGACAATTAACAAATTTTTATAATCACTTTATAATTACTATTTTATCGTTCATTCTCTTTGTTTTTTTATAAATATAAAATTTTATTTTTATAATAACTATAATATCTTTAAAAGGAAGTTGTAATATAGTTGTTATAATTGTCAAATGATTATTTTTCATATATTAATTATGTTATTTATCTCCATACATCTACTCTTAATTTTCACATCTTATTAACTAGATACAAGATTTTCTATAATAATACTAACTAAACAAGAATTTTAATTAAAGAATTAAATAATCAACATGTCTTCAAAAAAATTTCATTAAGAGAAATTAAATCACGTTATTCTATTAAAACAAGGTAAAACTACACCATTTTAATTATAAAAAAAAAAACATTATCATATATACAAGCCAATAAAAAAGAAGAAAATACATATTAATTTTGAAACAAAAGTTGTCGACATTTACTTTAATAATTATGTATGAATCCATGCTTATAGAATTTAAAATGTTATACAGTCAAATACGTTATTGAAAAGGAAATTAAATAAATAAAATTTTAGGAATTTGTAAGATATTATAATTATTATAAATTGTAAATTTTCAAGGAGTAAACTTTAAAAATTTAAATGCTCTCTTTGATGATTTTTATGTTTCTTCTCTCCCTCCTTATGATTCTATGTGCTAATGCATATTTTTTTAGTGTTTGATACTAACATTTTATTTTGCTAATTATTTAAAAAATCAAAAATTTGTTTGAAATTAAAACATTTTAATTGATTTATTCAAATAAAAACTTTAAAAAATCGAGACAGTTCAAATTTAAAGCATTTCATTTATCTTTGATTTTATTTTCTAAACAAAATCTAAAAGTTAAATTTTAATTAACTGACAACATAAGATTATTACTCTATCAATACATGTTTATTTACATAAAACGGACTCATTGAACGAAAAAAAGTGAAATTCGATGAAAAAATAATAGTCTACTTTTCAACTAAAACTTAATTTCAACAACCATAAATTTTGATCTAAAATTTTTCTGTAAAGTCTAAAACATCACTCTCATTTAGCCTCCAATCTTCCAACATGGTCAACAAAAACTACGTACACTTAAATATGGGTGCTATTCCTTTCGTTAAGTCGTACTCAAGTGGCGTTAATAGATATGATTTTTTCTTTCTGTTCATTAAGAAGCTAATACTAGAGTGTTGGAGTCAACAACATGTAACAATCAAGTTTTCAAGCCAAAATTAGGATTAGTAAACTAGATTAGTGCCCTTAATCCCCTCTTGATTAAAAAAACATTGTCTATAACACAAACAGAAAACAAAATAGTTACTTACTAGAAAAAGACACCAAAAAATTAACACAAGCGTACCTTACTAGGTTAAGTTGTAATGCACCATCCAATAGAAGAACATGAAGCTATGTAAAACAAAAAGTTATCAATTTCTTATATTTATATACAAAAAATAAACCTATACAAAGGAATGTTCCTCCATATCAACATTAGTTAAAGGCAAATTCAGAACATTTTGGATACTTTCAATTTTACCAAAAAAATATACATTTTTTTTTCGAAAAAATCGATAATTGTCCTAATTTAAATTATCCGGAAAATAAAATAAAATAAAAAAACACTGTTTAACAAAACCGTAACCATCTACACATCGCCGTCTCATTTGTCCCTTTCCCCTCACACGATCATAGCTTCGCCGAATTCTTAAACAACGTGCCCACGTTACGACACCGTTTTGATACCCTCTTCCTATAGAGGCGTTATGATAATCTTCTTATCTTTTGTATGCACACGCTGGACCGGTCCGGTTCAGAATTACGGTTGGCGCTGAGACTCGCTCCGCCAGAACCCGGTTCCGGCGAACCGGGCCCACATCTCCTTCTCCAACCCTTTTTCCTCCTCGTCCATCTCGTTCTCGGGGATTTGTTTGAGAAACTCCTCCAAGCGCGTGGAATCCACGGCGTAGTCCCACGCGTCGGCGCTGCTGGCCCTGTGCGGGTGCAACACCACGAAATCATTACCGTTGTTCGAGACAACAACGTTGTTGTCATTGTTTTTCCTCAGCAAACGACGTCGTCTCTTTCGCGCGGCTTTTAGGACGAGCTTCTTGGGAACCTTGTAGATGGCCAGCACGGCGAGGTGGATGACCACGCACGGGAAGCAGCAACACACGGCGGCGCACTCAGCCGCGCCTCCCCCGGCCACCTCGCCGACGCCACGCCTCCGGCGGTTGTGCACCGGCTGCGGAGGGACGATGACTTGGTGGACCATTGGAAGCAAAACTATTCGAGAAAAAAACAACGCGTGTGATTGCGATTATTGTTTTCAACGGTTTTGGTTTGTCGTTGTATTTTTTTATGTTTGAATATTTGGGAAAAGGGTAAGAAAGAGAGAGTGGAAGAGCTTGAAAAAAGGATTATCAGAGAAAGAATGGAGGGAATCTGAAGAAACAATGATAAAATAGAGAAGGGTGGTTACGGATCGGTGTTTCGTAAGATCGCGTCGCACTTCACACTCAAACAATGAAAGAGACTTCCAGAATAAACCGAAACTGCGTTTTTTGTTTTTCTTTTAACTTAATTAATTATTTATTTATACTCAGAACATATTATCAGACTCAATTGCACCTATTTTAAATGGATTTTTATGATAAAACAAAAGCCTGTTACTATAATTTAGTAAGAGCCGTAGTGGAAAAGGTTAAAAAGGCTTCTAATTTCTGATAGTTTATCATAAAAGATTTATTTTAATATAATTTCTTAAAATATTTTTTTTAATAAGTTTGTATCCTTATCGGTTCCACGTCACTAGCTAGTAGCTAATGTTGATGCTAATCATAGGATGCTTATCGATTTTGTCTGACGTCAGACTAATTATAACTTTCTCATTACTGGTTTAAGAAAAAAAAATATTTTTCTAAATTAAAATTCATATATTTGCAAATTATAAAAAATTGGAAAAGTTATATAAAGCAAACCGATGAGTTTGGCAAAAGGAATTCAACTTTAACTAATCGAATAGTTTCTAATTCAGGTATTTCATAAATTGTTTCGAATTTCATTTAACTTCATCAAATTTTACAAAACTTAGTTGATTACGTTAAATTACTTTTTTAATGGTTTTGAATATTACGGCACTTCACATAATTACATCGAATTATTCCACTGATATTAACACACTAAGTACTTTATATATTTCATAAAAATTATTATTATTTCATAGTTAGGTCAGTAAGTTAAAATCGTTGGGACTCCTTTAAAAAGTGTCGTCAGAATTGGACTGATTAGTGAAATTAAATTTTTGAGTGATATATGTGTATACTTTTATTGGACCTATATTCTCTTGTAAATAGAGAAGTTAGTTAAACTCAGATAAATATCTTTCAACTAAACCCACTTTTAGGCGATTCTAATGTTACCCTAACTACTTTTTCAAAAGCATTGTGAATATTTTTTTCTTCTTATGTTTGAAGGCTTGTTGCATATTTGGATGGATGGACATAAATATCAAATAGACTTTAAATTAAATAATTACCATTTATGTACATAATAATATTATCAATTCAAAATAAAGTTCATTTTCATTTTCTTGTACTTATAATTCAGCACGTTTTAATAATTAGTAGTAATTGTTATATGAAATGAAATAGGACACTTTTTATTTATAGTTTAGAAACAAAGAAAACGAAAAAAAAAAAAAAAAACAAAAAGCTAGATGC
>Ga0209700_100644_pt1 | contig 68115 bp, 35 predicted proteins | sample SiratroredBW_FD_187528 | JGI IMG/M metagenome (GOLD analysis project Ga0209700, IMG submission 187528) | Root nodule microbial communities of legume samples collected from California, USA - Siratro red BW (SPAdes) (version 2) | ecosystem: Host-associated > Plants > Roots > Nodule | place: USA... | reverse complement strand
GTTTGCTTTATTACTTTATATTTTTCCATTTTTTACATTAATATTTTCCATTTGTAAAATTTATATTTTTAAAATGTTATTAAAAACAAAATACAAATATAGTTTGTGTACTATATATATATATATATATATATATATATATATATATGTGTGTGTGTATGTATGTATAATTACAATACACTAATTATATTGGCATAAAATTCAAAAATAATTACTTAATGGATAATATTAGCATATATTTTAAAAGTCAAATGATAATAAGTAATTATGCTTAGAAATTTAGATGAATTTTTAGAATTTTATTTACACTTTTTACAATGGTAGTTATTTATTTATTTTTTCTTTCAAGGTAAAAGATCGTTACTTTGCTATGATAAACAATTGATTACTTAGTCTCTAAAAAAATTTAAAAGTCTTATATTATTTCCCGAAACTATAAAATAATAAATAAGTTTTAGGGTACTAAATAAGTTTTCAAACTTAATTCTTTATTATTATTTTAGTCTCTAAATATATAGTAATATTATTAATTTAGTCTCTAAATATATAATGGTATTATCATTTTTAGTCAAATATTTTTCTTTAAAAATCTCAATTAATTTCATTTTTCAATTTACATTTCCATAATTTTTTACAATTTATTAATTTAGAGTTTAATATGACAACGTCTTATAATATTTGTAGATATATTTTTCATGTAATTACTCAATTCAACCAAATATATACGTGCAAATAGTATTTTTGGATATAATATTTTTGAAAACGTGGCCCCTGAAGATTGAATGTTATAATTTGAAACAATTATTCTTTACATTTTTACTTTGGTATTCTTTTATATTCATAAAATATTTTTCTTCACTCTCGCCTTCAACCTTCCAGCTTCTCATGGATCTTTTAAAAATTAAAGTTGATAATGTAGTTAATTATATTCTAATATATTATAGAAACTAGTTTATGCAATAAAAAAATTGCAATGTAAAAATGAATGTCCTACTTTGCAAAAAATAATTTTTACAACATAATCATATTACAAAAACCAATTTCTATATAGAAAAATAAAAAAGGCCCATGACAATGCAAAGAGCAAACGGAGGTTGGAAATACTATATTGGGTGAAGGTCCACTGAGATCCATAATGGTCTCACTCTATATCTGTTGTCTTAGTGGGCCTAAGATATATTTTACAGACAAATTCTTTTTCCACCTCCGAACCCTCTTCCTCCATTCCCATACCACATATAGAAATATTATTTTACTCTTAATGCAAAATTACAAAACCAAAACTGCCCTCCAATCGTTTCCTCCCTTGTCTGGTTCACCTTTTTACTTTAGGGCTCAGTCAATTTTGCCTAAATTTTTAATTAAAGCTTCAAACAAGTAATACGTAAGTAATTATTGATGTTTATTAGCAATTTGTCAATAGTATTGTTGATTAGAGTAATTAATTTATTGATTGGATGGCTGTCGACGGCGAACAGCGACGTTGGTGATTTAGAGTTTACGAACCAGATGAGTTTCTTCCGGTTGTCATTTTGTTTTGCAAATATAATCAAATAACCAAAGGTCATTTTGATCATTTCTGCATGAGTACTTTGGAAATTAAATTTTTTTATGAAAATGCACGAAGAGGTTACGGAGGTGAAGGAAGAATTTGTCTATTTTACATAAAAAGCATATTTTTAATGGGTTCTGCATTCTGCACCCCCATAAAGTTAAATTGCACATCATAGTATACGTGAAAAGACCAAAATACCTCTCACTTATATTTATATTACCTATTCTTCTCTTCCTCCTCTATCAATGTAGAATCCAGATTATAAAAGATGGATTTCAGGATGCACGATCTGAAATACATAAGATATATTCTAAAATGTGGAATATATCTTTTGAAATTAGATTGTATTCAGAATTTAATTTTAAAAGGATAAAAATAGATGTTTAGATTATATGCGGTGGCATTAAGATTATGGGAGGTGCAGAACTTAACTCCCCTTTTTAAGTCAAAATTGGAGTCAGGACACACAGTAGAAGCCCATGGATAACTTCTTAAACTTGGTGCATTGTAAATTTGTCATTGTTACATGAAGAAAGTCCCAAGTGAGTCACCCAATACACTAAGAAATCAAACATTGATATAATGGGTAGTGGGTGATGGCAAGCATAGGTGTAGTAAAAGAAGAAAGGTTGTGTGGGTCCATGGAGATGAAAATGGAGGATTGAGTAGAATGAATATATGAGAGTAGCAACTGTTTTGGTCATGTCATTCAATCCAACTGCACTGCACATGATGTCTCTCACCTGTCAAAACAACCTTAGCTCACTACTAATTTATGTCTTACATTTCCATTCTAAGGAATCTGTAAACCACTCTCCATTTTATGTCACTCTTTCTTTCATCTCTTTAATTTGTGTGTCATTTTCATAAAGAGTATTCAAGTGGAAGGAATTTCCACTTCAAGCCACAAACTCAAAACATGTGATTATATATTCCCTTGTTTTTAGTTTGGTGTCCTCATGATATTGTTGAAAATGATGATGAATCTATAAAGCTTGTGCTCAAAGCATTAACTTGTCCACAAGGAATCGCCTTAGCTTCTGTACTTGGATTTGGTTAGATGCTGTGATCGTAAATGATTAATTACAATGCCTAATTAAGTACACCATGTAAAGTACCTTTCTTCACAAGATGTTTGATTCAGTGCAACTTCCTAGTTTGAGAACACAGTTGCATGAAGTTTAGGGTTTGGAGAAAACCCTAATACAGTCCTTAAATTTGTATAAACCGATCATCCTGATCCTTTAATATTTTATACTGCTTTTGTTAATTTTCATTGTACCAAAACTTATCTATTTTCTTTTTTATTGTGGTTTTAGACTAAAATAATTGAAATGGTCTATTTTATTAGAAAAAGTTCGATGACTATGCATTGATAATATAAAATAGTTTACACTGTGGACTAATATAATTTCAAATAATATGATTTATAAAATAATTAGTATAAAATTAACTAATGTAATTTAAAATAATTATTTTATGATCGCTGTAAAGTTTATACAAGTAATTTTAATTTTTTTATTATGGTTAGTTAATCATAACTAAGTTGTGTCGGAGGTGTTGTTTGAGAATTATTATTTGGTAGTTTGTGTTTCCATGTCCATATATTATCATATATATTATTTTATAGAGAATAGAGATTCACGTGATTCTATTTGATTTAAAAAATATGAGAGAAAGATAAAAAAATCAAGTGTTACAAAATAGAAGATTTAAAGGATTTCTTTCTACATACTTGATTTTTTTAGTGAAATATTTTATTTTATTTTTATACATTCAATAGTTTCGTATCATTTAGAAATTGAAACTAAAAACAATTTAGATATATTTTATTTTCTTAATCCTGTTATATGCTTGTAAGTATAAAATCATAAATTGAAACATTGAATTTTTATGTAAAAATGAAAAAAATACTTTTAAAGATGAATTCTCGTTCATCCAACCTTTGACTATATATGTAAAAATAGATAGAGAGATGCGACAAAGGTTATGCATGATTGATATTTCATGATTGTTCTCCTCCAAAACCAACCTAGTTCTTTATAAGAAGCCAAAACAGAAAAATGGTGGAATGGTAGGATAAGAAGAGAAGGCTATGGTTGGAGAATCTTTGGGGGAAAATTGTGAGAATTTTGTGGACAATATAGAACATTGCGAAAACTGCAATGAGGCTATGAGCATGTCAATCGAGGGAGGTCAATTAGTTGGGTCCATTATGATGGCTTTCAATCGAACCAAACAAGTAGAAATTGGTCATTTACTTAGAATGAATGATAAGATTGAAAAACGGTGCCAATCAATTAGTGCAAAAAAACCTCTAAAAAAAGCATTAATGGGGCTATTATGATCTTCAAATAAGTTACAAGTCTTATCCTACCCCTACAAAAGGATGCGTGACTCACTATCTACTTCATCTCTCCACTAATCACAAATAAAGTACCACAATATAATATATCACTATATAGTGCTCATCATGTGAGGGACAATGACATTTTTTTAGTATATTGCTCAAGAATTGTGTCTTTCTTGTCTTGTTTTCCATTTGTGACCATGAAGCTGAAAATATCTCAAAGCTATGGTAACTTTATCCTGAACACAGTAGCTATAATTTTTTATTCGTTTTTTGGTGTTTGAATTACTTTGATTTAAGAGAAAGAAAAAAATATTATAACTTCAGGGTTGATGCTGAAACCTTTTTCATTCAACTTTTTCACGCCGTTTTAGCTTATCTTTGTCAAAGAGATTCCGCAAATATAGTTAAATAAGAGGCCACAACCATACTCTTTTTTACTTCATATATACAGTAATTAGAAGTGAAATAAAATAATCTCTCAATATGATAACTCAATATTCAAATATTTGAAAAAATAATCATATTTAGTGCCACTGTATTTTTTAACCCTGGGAAAGAAAATAGTTTAGAAAAACTAACAAACAAACTTTGCAGTTCTTTTTATGTAATTTTATCTTCTAACTGTGAGAAGAGAATGTACTGACAATTAAGCTTTTTACGTAGGTATTTTTTTTGTTCTTCTTAATATAATCATACAATATTTGTTAATCATATAAAAGCAATTATTAGTATATATTAAAGTTATACTTACAACACGTAATGAAATAAAGCATATTAAAATTCAAAAGTAATATTTTAATTTGTAATACTATATATTTCAAAGAAATATAATATAATATAATATAAAGTTCTTTAGTGTCAAATATGGATTGTAATATTTGATTTTCTTAAGACAGTCGTTGCATAGTTATAAATTATATCAAATATTTTTTTGTGGTAGTATTCGATTTCTATATTAACGAAATAATATTTGTATATTCACCATAAAATTTAGAGTATTCAAACATTTGTGTTTAATTGGGATTTCAAATAAAATAAAAGTCTTTTTATAAGAAAAGTCCTACAGTGTTAAATGCAGATTTTTAAATATTTTTTAAAAATATGATGGTATTCAATTAAGGTAGTCAAGATTTTTTAAGGGACAACACCATTGAGTGGTATTTTGTTGACACTTTAAAAGACTGAAATAAAATATTGAAATTTAAAATCGTATAAATTTCTATAAATTATTTTGTTAGTTGGATTTTTATGGTTTTTGTGTCACTTTTTATTGGTATGTAGAAATGCCATTTTATTAAACAGTTCCACTCGAATGTGAGACATTTATATTTTTATTCTATATATTTTTTTTTTCAATCTTAACCATGATAACAATAGAGTTCTGTATTTCTTTTTCATATTGTTTTGGATTATTTTTTTAAAATTAATTTCTCAATTATTGTTATTGATATTATATACGGAAGTTTGATCAACAGAAATATTTTTTTCCTTTGCTCTAATTTTACTTTTATACATTATTTTTTCTATTACTTATTTTAAACATTGATAATAGACATATAATAGATTATTTGATCCAGGAATTACCTTAAATTGCATAATTCACCTTTGATTTTTAACGTTTTTCTTCATGAAAAAAGATAAATGAAGTAAGAAAATAGTGACGTACTTTGATTCATTTAACATAAATTATTGATACTATGTTTACACAAATTCTACCATTATGAATAAGAAAACGGATGAAAACTCTTTAAATATGTCTTTTTTTTACTGATTATTTTCTTTTTTTTATATGCATGTTAGGAGGTATATATATTATTATTATTTTGTAATAATCAATTATTTACAACAAAGGAAACAAATAACAAAATTTTTACCATTCTCAATAATAATAATAATAGACTATAAATTTGATTTTTTTTACTGTAAAATAAGCATTGACTGTCACTAAAATGCACTTTGTTTATATAATTTTTCAAAATAGGATGATATGTAGATACACGTAATACCTATGATTCCAAAGAAATTATATTTTCATCATTTTTTATATTACACACATTCATCAAGTTTTAAACATATCATACTTACAACTTTTAATAAGGAAACCATTAATAACAAAAAAATATAGACCCAAGTGTAACTTAAAGATAAATTAAAAGAATGTAATTACAAACTCTGATAATTTAAAAAATTCACCAAAACTGATTTTAATAATTTTATTAAATTATGAAAAAAAAATTGTAATAAAAAACCATAAAAAGATTATGAACAAATTGGTTAACTGTTGAATCAACTGAAACATTATAGATGTTTTGGATGGATCCTTGGGTGGGAGACCACAAAGCAAGAACAGATAGCTACTGATTGCAAATTAGTGTGAATGGTTAGAGGCACAGGTATATGTCACATGCTCACCATTAATAATTTTATGCTTTCAAGACCCCACCATCTTTCATTAATTAGTGACTTTCATCAACTATCATTATTATGCTTAACAATTTGCTTTGTCCCATCCTTAGTTAATCAAAAAAGAAAACATATCACATGTAAACCTATTATTCTTCCAATTCAAATATATAGCAGTTAAACACAGGTTAGAATTTGATTTCAATTTCAAATTGTTTAGGTATTTTTCCAATTTGATATTTCACCAAAATCATTTTTATTATATTTTATTTATCTTTTAACTGAGTTAGCTAAATTTAAGACAGGGTCTTTATGAATATTTGAAGAAAAAATATCAAAGATATTTAACATTAATTACGTACTTCAAGGAAGTTTAAAAAGGAATTTCATAAAAGGTTAAATTATTTAAATCAAATTCTTATTAGGATCAAGATGAAAAAAGGAGATACAAATTATTAAGAAAGCAATTTTTTCTCTTATTTGTTTTTACCAATGGGCACGACAGTCCAGTAAAAAATCACATGAAGGAACAGGAACACTTCAATTATATTATAAATATTTTAAAAAGTATTTATTATTAATAAAATTATTTTATTTATTATTTTTAGGACTGTTTAGTAACTATTAATTATTATTACAATAAAATATATAAAAATTATTAATACAGTATTTATGAGATAATTAATTATATATCTCACCTAAATAAATGTATAAATATTTAGTTATATCTTAATATAATCATATAATATAAATTATAATCACCCCTTTTTAGAAAGTGGATATGAGCTTATGTTTTTTCAAATTTTGTGTATTTTTTAATATATTTCGTTAAAAACAAATAAAATGTGTATTAAAAGTACCTTCAGCAATACTACAATCTAGTTAATAAGGCTATCTTATAAAATTGTTTGATTTACATAAAATGTTTTCTAAGTACATTTAAAATAGTTTATTTTAGAACACTTAATAAACTATAGGCTACTTCTGTTAATTTATTTTTTATTACTATTTTTTATATTTTAACGTATTTATTTATTATATTAATGTTGTTTGGTCTATTTCAATTTTATAGATATAATAATTATTGTATTATATTCCGTATTTGTTGAATTATTTCTTTATTTTTTATTCATTTTAAATTAAAAACAAATTAATATTAATTATTAAAGTAATAAATATTTATTACATGATTAGATAAAATTATTTAAATGAAATAACATGTTAAAAAAAACATATACCACTTTAAAACAATAAAATTATTGATTTTTTAATAAAAAATTATTTTAAATTAAATCTAAAATTATAATTATACAATAATATAATGCTATTTATTAATATAAATTTTATTTATATAACAAAATTTATATATTTATATCTTTTGTGTCATTTTACATTTATCAAATAATTATTAATTAATTTATCAAATATTTTATATTCAATAACTAGTTTATGTTAATTAGAAAAGTTATTGTAAGAAGTCGTTATTGTAAAATCAAAAAGGAAAGAAAAGTAACTAAATAATCACCAAGTTACTGGTGGTGAAGATGATCACTTAATTGCTGTAAATGATGACGTGGAAGTCATTAAAAATATATAACAATTTCATTATCCAACAAATTTTAAATAAAAACAAGAAAATTACTTGTAATTTTACATTAACAACTATATTATTTTATCAATATTATCTTATATTAATAATTAAACTACACATTTTTTTAATAAGTTGAAACAAGAAAATAATATTACGAAACAAAATAATAGTCACGACACTTAATTAATAAAAAAATAAAATAAATATTTAATTGAAAACATTTAAATTTACAAACCACGTAAAATTTAGTTAAGCCTATAAAGTGCATGTAACCTTTTATTTTTATTTTTTATTTTTTATACTTATCGTTATCTAATTATTACCTTATTTACTAATTTTCCAGCAAATAAAACATTTAATAAGTACATTTAAAATAATTTATTTTAAGAAGTTACAGTAAATTATAAGCTATTTCGTTAACTTGTAGCTTAGAACTTATAATCTATTTATTTTTATTTCATTATTATTTCTTATATTTTAATATATTTCTTTATTATCCAATTTCGTTTTATCTATTATTATGCATTTTAATTTTATAAATACAATTAATTATTAAACTCTTTTTAGTATTTATTGAATCAACTTTTAATCTTTTTATGCAGTTTAAATTAAAAGATAACATTATAAATTAAAGTAACAAATGTTTCATTGCACAATTATATGTATAATACTAGTTTAAATTAAGAAATAAAAAATAAATTTATGAAAAATAAAAAAATTAATTTGATTAATACTTATTGTATAAAATAATTTAAATAAAATAACACGTTAAAATAAAAGAAACATATAATTTTGTTAAAATAAACAGAAGTATTAAAAAATTTAATAAGAACTTAATTATTTTAAAAAATTAAAATTATAATCACATAGTAATATATTTTTATCTAGAAATGAAATTTTTCATTTATCTAATAAGGATTCTGTACTTATATTTTTATATCATTTTACCAACTAATTACCAGTTATTTATTAAACAATTATAATCCAATAAAACATCTAACTATCTTAGAACTCATAAGTTAAAGGTTTATTAATAAAAAATTAATTCATTAGCTATTCATAAAATATTTATGACATAAACTATAACATAATTATATTTTTGAGTTACACCATAATAAATTATTTAACAGACACATTATTAAAATTTTGTTCTTTGTTTTTTTATAGAAAGTAAATACTATATTGTATTCCTTAAATTTTGAGGACAACAGCTTTTGTAACAAATTTGTGCCTCTTTCCTCTTCTATCAATCTAAAAGAACTGTTGGTATTGCATTAATTTAGCTATAACATTGTTATTACCTTTATGACATATTGACATTTCCCATTAAGTCACGTTACATATCTTTTCAAAATGATTGTTGATACATCATAATTAAAGTATACATCACATCTCAATTATATAGATCATATTAAAAAAATACTAAAAAATAACAAAAAGTATTAAAAAAATTAAATGAAACCATATTTATTATAGAAAAAAATATTTAAACCTAAAATGCAATTTTAATAAGACTAGTGAATAAATTTTCCATTTTATTTTTACAAGTTATTATGTAAAAAAATTATATTCATTTCCTTAAATTTTTTAAAATATTTACTGTCGCTTAATTTAAAAAAAAAAAATTAGCAGTAAGCTTCGTATGTAATGTCTACTACTAATGAAAAAAAAAAATGATATAGTTTTCTTTGAGGAATCACTCTTAGATTCCATCATCATTAACTATTTATTTAGGTGCAGTTCTATTTTCGAACTCAGCTTGAAATCTTACTTCTGAATGATGGTCACTCTACATTCAGGGAGTTGGTATTTTGGTTTCTCAAATAAAAGTGTTGAATTAAGTGTGTGCTCGAGAGTAGGACCTATAATATACAATTATGAATAAGACTTTAAATGAAAGTAAGGTTATCTTGTTGTTAAATAAAGATAAAGTAACAGTGTCTTTAAATAAAAATTTATTTTAAACTCTTACAAATACAAGTTAAATAGTCATTGATTTGAGTAGTAGAATGTGATAGTTTAATCCTTGTTAAAGAGATATGAAGTTTATCGTCATAATATAATCTCAAATCTTGATCAGCATAAAAACACTGTTCATGTAGCATATAAGAGTTTGATCGTAGTCAACAATCTTATGTCAAATGCTTGACCATTAACTTTACTAGCACATATTTTTCTTTGGTGTCATGGGATCAAAATTAAACGATCTAGGTTTATTTATTTGGGTGAGAAAAACATATACAAGATTCAAAATGCTATGATTTTTGCATTATAAATGGAAGCACCCCTTGTTTTATTTTACTGTTCTTGTAAAATACCACTATCACATTATTAAAGCTTTCAAGGGAATACCCTTAGGATTCACAGAAAAAGAAGGGGGAATTAATAATTGTTCCACTTCGGCCGAAGAAAACGGATAGAGCTAAGAAGAGCTAAGCGCAGAAGGAAAGGACAACACAAAGGGAATCGTTTTTCTTTTTCTTTTTTTCACTGTTATTACTTATTCATTCTGTTTCATGAATATGTTTCCACTGTGATAATAACATTTGTGTTGGAAGTTGGTGACACGAGTTCATTAAGGAAACGCCAGATTGATTAGTGAGTGACCATTGCCGTTCGCTTTGAAAATGGTCATACTTTTATATTAGTGCTGGATGTGGACACACAACAAAGACCTATTTCCATTTCTATCTAGTTTTTCTCAAGAATCCTTTTGGTTTTCTTCCTCTCTGTGTTACTATTTTTCAGAATCATCGGTTGAATTACCCTCCATATTCTGAAAAGCAGGATTCAACAGCCACATGGGGAGGTATTAAATTCCGGCATCCTCACTTGAAAATTTCAAAATGAATGCTACCCGAAAAAAGTGACATGCAAAATTTTCAACATTTTTGCGTGGTCCTCTTACAAATCAACACAAATCAACCCAACCAAGCCATCTTACGATTCTAAGAAGGGATGTGGGGTGGTGAGCGCTTCCACTGAAAACGATATGAAACAAGAGCACTCGTGTGTCTTAATGGCTCTCAGCCACACAAAGAGAGAGGAGATGTTGCCGTACGAGTTTAGAGACAGTGACATATTCAGTCCTTCATGGACCATTGCCCCGTCTAAAAGGGCATGTGACCCTTTAAGCTGAGCATGTCAGATACGCACGCCTCGCCCAGATTCAAATTCTTTTCCCCTTCTCACCAACTTTTATTTTCTGATGAGATCCATGGCTTGTTATTGGAACGAAGGGGAAGAGAAGAAGTAGATGGTGTTAAACTTAGTGGGGTCGTGTAAGGTGTGGGCGACAAGTCACATGGCATGTTAGGCCATTCTGCTGTGTCCAATAAGCATGTTTTTTTGGAGCTTTCGTGAAAAGTTTGGAGAAGTGGAGTTGGCCATTCAGTCCATTCAATTTCCTTCACACATTCACTTTAATTTCCCCACAGTATCATAAAGCCTTATTGCTGGATGCTCAGCCGAGATAAAGACCAATAAATTATGAAATAGAAAGACTTTCAAAAGTAGGAGAGAGTTAAAATACATTGCAAGCTTTGCCATTCAATAGTAACCCCAAACAAATATGCATGTGATGTGAATGGTTGTCCGGTATCCACCGAAGCACCCAATATAGCATCTATCAAAATTACCAACTACTAACTTCACTTCAAAACATAAAAGGAACTGTATATAATTCAGATTGAAAAAGAGTAGTTTCTATTGCCCACGTCGTACACCATAAATCCCTTCCATAAGACCTTAACACCATTACTGTTCATCGCCTAAGGGAGAAAATGGTATTTTTCGCAAGCTTCACACCGTTAAACCACATGCTTAATCATGGATCCCGTTACTAATATCCACAATTTGGGCAAAGAATGGATTCTGTGACTTTCTTGTTTCTCAACTCCAAACTTTTTTTCTTTTTAATTTTTGGTCTTTCATTGGTGAATGTGTGGATGAAAAGAACAGTAGGAGATTGTTTCAGTCGGCAAATTCGAAATTAATCTGTTTAGATTTATCCATTTGGTGGCAGAAACAAACAAGATTCACATAAATGTTGTAACTAACGTTGGATTACAAGAAGCAAATGTGGTTGGTGATAGTTAAAAGGCGATGTTCACAATCTCCGAGATTAAAATGGGACAAAAGTAGATATATAGATAGATAGATATGTACTTAACCTCAAGTAGAGAGAAAAGGAGGCAAATAATAGTAACACTTTAAAAAATGGACAGACACGTGGGATGGCATACATTATGAGGAAGAAGAAGAGGAAGAGGAAGAAGAAGAAGCGGCGGAGAGAAGGTTAAAGAGAGCGTTCATGGCTCGAACCTGCATCTCAAGCGCGGGTATGTAATCGATGGCTTCTTCCAGAACAACTGGTAACGGTTCTTTTCGGCAACCGGGAACCAACCGTCCCAGGAACCTCACTTTCCTCTGCACACTCGCTCCACTCTTCCCCTTCAGCCGGTGAACGCTGACGCGAGCTTTCTTTGACCGGCTAGGGGGCGTCGTTGCCACTCTCTGTCTCTTGTGTTTGGTGAACTTGAGCTTGAGCCGGTTGGTGAGGATGGCTTGGCTCCAGCGCGTCCTCCCCTTGGCCGTCACGGCTAGGACTCTGTCGGCGGCTTCGCGCACGGCTTTGCCTTTTGGCGGCGCGGAGCCGAGGTTGACTCTGGCTAAGGCTTGGCGCAGCTTGGAGGAGTAGATTTGTTGCTGGGCTTGGGATTTCCACTTGGGCTGCTTCTCGTCCTCTCGTTCCTGTGCTTTCTTCTTCTTTCTTCTCTTCAAGTCACGTGACCGCTCCGTGCTCGCTGTTGTCGGGTTTGTGATCATTGATGATGCTGGTGCTGTCGATGATGATGCCATCCGAAGAATGTTAACGGTTCTCTCACAGAAAGAGATCAGAATGTTGAAACAGAATTACAGAGTGTGAGGGATTGGTGGAGGAGAAAGGTTGAGAAGTACATGAACGGGAAAAAAAGAGAACGGAACGGAACGGGGTGGGTGGGTGAGGTGTTCCGTTAGAGTGTTGTTCCCTTGAGTTGAAGGGAGAGAGGGACGGTGGAGTAGAGATATAAAGGGATCACAATCGCGATGGAGAGAGACTGCCAAACCACGCGTTTTTTTATTTTATTTTAAAAATAAAAAAAATTGTGTTTTATTTATGTTGGGCCGCTTTTGCATACTGGACTGGGTTTAACTTTCGGCACTTGTCTGAATTCCAGCCCAGCCAGCCTGTAAAGCCTAGTTTTTTTCCCAAATCAAACTTAAAAAAAGGCATATGTTGCTATCGTATTTGTAAACTGGTGACGTTTCTCTGTTTAAAATAATATTGGTTTTTATATTTTGTACTACTAGTAGTATACATCATATTTGTATTTTGTAAATATTTTTTTTGTTTTTTTGTAATATCTCAAGTTCTTACAGTTTAATAGGCAATTTTAATGCAAGTACTTTATTTGTTTTTCTTTACAATTATAAAAATATACTTTTATTGTTTTTTCATATAACTTTCTCTTCTTTTAGTAAACATTTCTTTTACTGTGTCTACATTTGTTTAGTGATGTTTTAATTACATAACTTTATATTTAACTTTAATGAAAATTTTTAATAATAGAGCTATAACAAAAGAACCTACCAAAAAGGATGAAAGGCTTCTAAATAAAAATATGTATATATTCTCTTCATCAAATGTATATGTAGGATTATGTCTATTGACAAAAGTAGGTACAGATTTAATTGAAAATAGAATTTTAAAAATATAAAGTTGAGCATAACTGAGTTAAGAAAGAAAAAAGTGAGTAAAAAAGCTGAGACATAAAAGTTGTGGTCAATGTTTTGGTTGGCAAAGGCTAATGGTGCTTGATACAAGGCACTGAAAATAGATTTTGGAGCGCATGGCAATATTTTTGACATATTTGGGATAAAAGCTCATGCCATCTAATCTCTAGGATGTCTATCTCATAGTTGAAGATAATAGTAGAAAAATCCAGCGAGGTTGAGAGCGAAAGGACCCTTCTTAGAGATGGCAAAGGTGGTCCATTGAGACACTTTATGCACAACAGTGAGACATGCATATAAAAAGGGGCAAATGGATTGTAACAAGGGTTGGAAGACTTTTTTGGATAAAAACTACAGTACATCATATTACTTAACAAGTTTAGTTATGGTTTAATGTAACTTTGAAAATGTAAATACTAAAGGTCCTCAGTTATTGGTGTTGAAAGAAATTGATATGGAGAAGTTAAGCAAAGTATTGTTTGGCACATTGGAGGAGAGATGGAATGCATGATAGGTGAGCATTGGGCAACTGGATCCGCATTGGATGGGTGCATGATGCTGGCTTTCCATTGAGCAACTATCTCTTTTCATTCCGTGCAATCATTGTTGGGTGTGAGTGTGGTCATCCATTATAACATTAACAATAAACAAAAGAGGGATACATCATGTGGTGTGGTGTTTCTCTCCCACTTTTCCATCCCCAAATTCTTTTGTTTTTTGTTGCCAGAGGTTTTGGATTTTTATTCTTTTCTCACATTGTGTGTGGACAAATTTTTATACTTATTTTACAATTTAATTCTCAATCATTCATATTTAGCTGCTCGTACCCAACATCATGTTTGCCCCATTTTATTTTCTTATTTCGAGCAGGCCTCAACATGTTCCTATTCTCTCTTCTTTGATATCATAATTCTTGCAAATTTGAGGGCCCTTTGCTTTGTCCCCACTTCATTGGATGATGGCTCGGGACTCGAGGGATACCCAAAGACAAAGCTACACAACACACTAGATAAAATTGCCAATGCTTAGTGAAGGGTGAACATTCAAAAGTAGTTTGTGTTTATATTAATGGCAAGGCAATCATAAGCATACTGGTCCTCATTCTTGCTAAAATCATGGTGGCATGTGTGTGACCACAGCAAGCAGGGGATAATGTAGAGTAACTATATTTTGAAAACCTAAATCACCACAAGGCATTATGATGTGCCAGCGAGGTTGCCTCACTTGTGAGACACAATAAGACAGAGACCACCAAAGGACAAGGATAATAGAAAAAACAACAACAAAATAATTAGTGGAGGGTAGTCCAAGATTAATTACAAATTATTCACGGCTACATTCGCAATGAAACAAAAATTATATTTGTGATCGTTTACTTTTACCATGATGAAATCTATTTTCGATCATTATTTTTTGTATAGCTGTTTGACATTGTTTGGTGATGCGGATTCATTGTTTGGAAAATTTTTGCTAAATAGAATATGAAGTTGACTTTAATATGACGTGTTTTAATTTGTTGTTTGGTATTAAGGCGGCAACATTAGCAACTGATGTAATGATGACAAGAACACAAGAAATAAAATGAATATGCTTAAGGATGAGCCAGAACCAAGTTCCAGAAGGGAGGAAGAAGCATATATAACAAGGAACATGTACTTAGCTGGCAATGGTGTTCCAAGAAGCTGACGTGTCATGGAAGCCACCTGGAAGACGTGCAGTTAGTTTCGCCCAGTTAGAATATGTTGAATGACAGCACAGATGGACACCAATAAAAGCTTGTCCACTGGATCCATGGCTGAAAGCTGTCCTTGTACGTCAAAAATGGACCAACTTTTCTGGGCCCAAACAGAGAGTAATGGTGTATTAAGAAACATGATTTAGTTGACCCAAAACAACTAAAGAAAGATATTTCTAACAAGAACATAAAAAGGAAACACTGATTTCAGTTTCAGTTCCCTGGAATGTCACAGGCCAAAACAAACTCACCCATTGCTTAAATGCACATGCAATAAAATAAATAATAAATTAAGGTATGTAAGTACGGTACCATGCCAATTGACTCTAAAATGGAGTCAGAATACAAAACAAAAAAACACTACTAAGTTTGGAAAGTCACTTTTTTTAAGCCACGGTCCAAACCACCACCCCGTATCATAGGCCGTTGCACAAAAGTGAGTTAAATTAAAACACAATTTATCAAAATAATGTAAAAATAAAACCATTTACACATTGCCTGGAAAAAGTAGTCATCCCACTTCACTGTGCATAGACAAAAGTATGAAAAATTACATTATATTTGACTATTACGAGAAGACATAAGAATATTAAAGTTCATTTATAACCCCTACTAAAAGATAAAAGTATGAAGTTATAGAAAAAATCTGTTGAAAATACATAAATATATTTCTTTTTAAAATAGAAGGACACATTATAATATTTATAAAATATTAACGCCAATAATTACTGTTTTTTATTTTTCAAGCTACCACAGTCAAGAAGAATTTTATTCTACTTCATTTTAAACATGTGGAGTGGATGGAAATATATATATATATATATATATATATATATATATATATATATATATATATATATATATAATTTGGTCGATCAAATATTACTGTGATTTGTATTTGTTTTTTTTTCTGTAGTTGTATTTTAAAAAAAAAAGGCATCTTCCTTATTTTTCAATTAATGCATAAACAATATTCTTTAGTCGAGGTTCCAAATAAACTGTAGCAAAGTTACAGAGCGAAATATAACTTTTCATATTTGTGGCCTGATAAGATCTCGAGTCTTCCTCCTATGTTATAGATGGGAGATTATTCTGTGCAAATTATTCAGTAAATAGTTTTTTTTTTAATACTGTTATAGGTGGTGAAGGATGATTAGATAAATATTTTATTTTCTACAACACATTCATATTCCAACACTAATGATATGATATTCTTATTTTTCATATGATAAATTATTTTTTATTTAACACAATAGGTACAAAAGTCCATAACATAAACTACAATTTTTTTTCCTAAAATAGTAGAGTATTCAGTCAAATAATTATTCAAATAACATGATTTAGTGTAACACTTCAGAATTTGATTCTTATAAAACCGGATTCTAACCGTGATTGAGTGAATATCAATCACAACTTCATCTGTAGATAATTAAATTCTAAGTCAGTTTTTTCAATGTTTTATTTTTTATTTAAAAATAAAGGAGTGAGAATTTTAAAATTTTAAAATAAAAATAAAAAAGATTACCTTAAAAATAAATATTTCGAATAAAATTGTAGAAAAATGTATATTTTAAAATTTAAAATTTTCAAAAGGTAATTATAATAAGAAATAATATTTTAGAATAATTAATGTATTAAAAATTAATAATTTAGAAAATTAATTATATGAAAAATAATTATTTAACAAAATTAAATATTTTAAGAACGAATTAATTGAAAAAATATAAAATAAATAAATTGTTAGGAAATTAAATATTTAGAGAAGTGATTATTTAGTTTTGTATCGAATTAAAAAATATAATATTAAGCTATTTATTCATAAATAAATTGCAGATTAAGGAAATGTAAATGTTAAAATGTAAAAAAAAAAATTCTATGTTAAAATAATATTCTAAAATAATTTTTAATTTATATAAATTTAGAATTTATTTTTAATCATACACATAATTATTAAAATAAGTATGATGTAACAAGAGGAGATAAAAGAACAAGGAAGAGTATTCTTCATAAAAATTATTTTTATAAATTATTATTTTTCTTTCAATAACTATTTACGAAAATAATTATTATATTTATTATTCACAAATTAATAATTTAAATCATATAAATCCCTTTTCATTATTTTTTAAAATTCTTTCTTTCCGCTTTTTCATTTCATATATTTCTAAATAATTATTGCTTAAAATATATGTTTTGATAAATAATTATTTTTCTAAATAAATATTTTTTAAATTACTTTTCTAATTAATTACTTTTTAAAAATTTAAATTATAATTTTTATTTATTTTATTTTTAAATAAAGAAATTAAATTTCATCTCTGAACCAAATTTTAACTTCCCTTCTATAATATTACATCCATAAACCACACCTGGCTGCCACGGAGAATCTAAACTCAACTTCATCAACAGACACCCAAAAGTTGCAACCTGGACGCCAGCCAAACGAGTATCCGCAGAGTTCTAATCAAACTTCACCTCTTGCAACCAATTCAACCATCAGTCACCTTGCTTCTGTCTCACTGTTCAAGCCACGTATCTGACATAATGCTACAAAACTTTCTTCCAATACAAATTGCATACAGCACAAGCGAGGAAAGCCTACACAAACTAACTAGACTAACAAAACTTTTGAAGCTTACCGCCAGAATCTATGACAATTGATGGCAATAGCAATGGCAATTGGTAGGAAAGTTGATATAATCTGTGAGTATTAACTCCAAGAAATCTGCCCTTGTATACGCCACAAAAGATGCACATATGCACACTTAACATTACAATATTCGAACCACACGAAATGAGGTATCAGGTATAATAACCTACTAAAGCAGTAATAGAACGCAATATTCAAATATGTATACATGTATATCAACTCCTAAGAAACTACACACGTAATCAAGTGTAAGAAGGACATCACATTGTCTAGGAACGTCACTTTCAAGATATATACATACAAAAGCACGTAACAGAGTATCTGTAGTATTTTTCCGCAGTCTAAATGCATGTCAACCAAAGTGAAATTAATAGTTCAAGTTGGCAATTGTCCTTTGTAATAATGACAATGAATATCAGAAGGGGATAAAAATATAGCCAATACTCCGATAAGCCAAATGCAGAAACATAGAAACACCATTCGATTTTTGGCAGACAGTACTCGGCAAGACCGATCCAAGTCCTCTGACACAGTGTTTGCATAAAGATCTTCTATGACGTACTTGGTTATTTCATCCACAAGCCTCTTATGTGCATCATTGTGTGATTTCAATACCTTTGGTTTTGCATTTCTGAGATCAACAGCAGCAATCTCTGACTCAGTAGAAGAGGACATGGCACTGTCCAATTCATAGGCATCCAAACTTTTAATGGCATCAATTCCTAATTCCTTAATGATCTTTTCAGATAGAAGCAAGGTTTCCGGCAGACCTTCTTCCACCAACGAGATCTGAAGTTAATAAATAAAATCGTTTGAATCAGTTACGTTTCCATAACACTCTTTCTTTTCAGTTTATTTTCTCGGAATCCAAACAGTACATAATTGAAATAAATAAACCTTAATTGCTGAGCAATTTGCGCCAGAATCAAGAAACACTAGGCATGTGCTAGCTTTAAATAATAAATTATTGATCTAATCTCTGCTACTAGTTAAATCTAAGAGTTTTCCGGAATAAGCAACGATGAACAACACATAGAAATTACTCGTAGCTAGAATTAGATTTATGACCAATGTGATTCTCGAAATCACTATGCATTTTGACATTCTGCACTGATCCTATATATCTCTATCCTGAATAAAACGAGATGAGCTGAATGAAACAGAAAATGTGCATGGCTGTGACGTTAGAAATCGGAATGATTAATTCAAATTCAAGCTCACATCAACATCTTCTCTGGTATTAGCATATGATATTTCGGAGACTGGAGAGGAATCCACAGGAGCTTCAGAAATGGAAGTTAATGCTGCATTCAAGCACTTGTTCGCAATCTTCCAAAGATGAAAAAAAAAACCATGAAAAATTGAATGTGAAGAAAGCAAAACTGACAAAAAGTGCGAAGGTTTTGCTAATTGTGTTTCTGCCTTCTTGAAATTTGGGAGATCCTTCGATCCGCGATTCCGCTTCTCCGATAAGCGAGAATAGGTTTTGTAAGTCGTTTGAGATTCTTTCATTGGCGGGAGTGGAATTCAATTTCTGGAAGTTCAATCCAATTTGCAAAAATTGAAGTTAACAAATCTCTCTCTATATATATATATATAAGTGTTAGCGCCTTTTTTTGGCGTAAGCTAAGACAATGAGAAATTTTAACTTTATTATCGTTATGAAATTTACACAGAAATTTTAAACATCTTATTATGCCTGATGATAAGATAACTGGGTAAATTTTATTTATATTTGTATAAAAATAATTTACATTTGTAATATACATAAACATAAACTAAATTATTTTAAATATATGAATAGAGTGATCTTTTATCGCTTTCAAGTGCACACTATTATATTATTTAATACTTTTTAATAGTATATTATATGTTTGAACCTATTGGAAGCTTTTAAGGATAATTTTATACGAATTTAAATTTATTTGACAAGTTATTAATATATTTTTACGGACATATGAAAATGCAAATATTTTAACATTATTGTAATTTATTTAATTTTAAATGCTTTATATTTTCTTAAATGTTTAATAAATGCTTTATTTTTAACTCCACATCATGTTCTTTGTGGGTAAGCTTTACTTAAACATAATCAAATATTTATTACTATTAATATTTTTATTTTTTATAACAAACTTTCTTCAGGTCTCATGGTGAATGTCTAAAATGTTTTAACAATAAAGACTTGAAACAATAATAGATTTCTCAATCAGAGCATTCAAAATCAGTTCCTCTATCTCGCAGTGAAGGTTATTTTCATAAGCTGGTTATGTTAATTTTGTTTCCTTATTCACAGTCAAGATTTTTTGTTCCTTAAATATTAGGTTAATATCGTAACCAATTTTTAGATTCCTCAAATAAAAAATTATCTAGTTTGAACTATACATTTTTGTTGATTTCCTTGTATTATTAATTATATCAATCTTTAATCAATTCCTAAAACTAACGAAAAATTAAGTTACTAAGGAATTAATCATTTTGCCAATACAGTAATATACATAAACATATACTAAATATTTTAAATATAAAAGTAGCATCAATTTTCATGATTTTAACTACACACTATTATATTATTTAATGTTTTTAACAGCTTATTTCACGCTTGAACCTATTGAATATCATGTAAATTATATTGATAAGTTTTACATTAGTTTAGATTTATTTGACAACTTATTGATGAGTTCTTTAAAACATGTGAACATACAAATATTTTGACATTATTGTAATTAATTTAATTTTAAATATTTTATATTTTTCAAAATGGTTATCCGAAAATACTTTTTTTAACTTCGACATGTTTTTTTTGGAGTATTTACTTCACATTTTTTTAAGTATTTACTTCACATTTTTGTAAGAACTGGACAATAAATGCAAAATTATATCGAGGTGATTAGCAGAGGAAGATAACATTTTCAATCCATATATAAAAATAATAAAATATTTATCACTATTAATCTTTATATTTCTCAGACTAATAAGGCTAATAACAATGTTAGTATATATATATATATATATATATATATATATATATATGAGTAAAATATTTTTAAGTTAAAATATATACTCACACTTGATGGGCCAGTGAATCGTATAGCCACAAATATAACCTTTTGGGTGCTTCTTCCTTTGTCCTAGACTTTCTTCTTCCACCTTTGTACAAGTAGAAATATTATTTTTTTTATCTTCTCAGTAGTATTTTTTTTTAATTGTATTTTGTATAATTTAACATACAATTTTTTGTATTCTAAAATATAAAAAATTATATTTTAAATTATATAATTTGAAATATAAATAATTTACAGAATTTGAAATATAAAATATTGTATTTTGAATTACATTGGTGCGGAAAATATTTGAATACAATTTTTTTATTTTAGATTATCCAATCTGAAAAATAATTTTTTATTTTAAATTTTATAATAAAAATACAAATTTTAAAAGAATATTTTAATATTTTTCGAATTATATAGGTGCGGAAAGAAAAGTACGGAGGTGCAAGAAGAAGCACCCTAAGCTGTAGCCTGCAGATCCAAATGCGACCCATAATAATGGGCTTAATGACAGCTCAGCCCAACAAGTGAGAGAATTGGCGCCAAACTTTTCCCGCCAAACGGAGGGACCCCACAAAAGAGCGGTTTGCAACCCTTGAATAAAGAAGATGAGAAGAAGAATCAACAAGTGTTTAGAGTGAGAGAAAGAAACATGGAACCAGGAAACCCTTCGTCGCCGGATCCCGAATCGCCGACATCTCCATCCGTTGGTTTCAACACCGACCAGATTCCTCACACCCACACCAGCCGTGCCTCCGAGGACGACGAGGCTTCCGTTGACCCCGACATCGTACGAGACGATGTCGAGGAGCAACCCGAGGAAGAGGAAGATGGAGAGGATCTTTTCAACGACAATTTCATGGAGTCAGTATTTCTTTTTTCCTTCTCCTGCAACCCTAATCATTTTCGTACTTACAACTTTTCGCTCTTGGGTGACTGAACAGTGACTATCGGAGGATGGATGAGGCTGACCAGTTCGAATCGTTCGGGCTGGATGACTCCTTGGAAGATGACAGAGACTTTGATCAGATCATGGAGGATCGAAGAGCCGCGGAGATGGAAATCGACGCACGTGAGGGGCGCATTGGCAATCGCAGCAAGCTTCCCCAGCTTCTCCACGACCAAGGTAAATTGTCTGTAAATGGATGCAAATTGTTTTGTGCTATACATCAATGAGTTGAAGGGTCCCAAATTGATTCTCTGGATTGAACTTGAGTTAGATTGTTATAAATGGGGCTAAAACAATTCCTTGTACTGAAAAAATAGTTTGAAACAATCAGGTGTTCCCCGAGACACATTTTCATCAGGCCGTAGGGAGAAAAGCACACTATTTTTTGTATATCAAGAAAATTTGTTGTAGTACTCGTGACATGAATATTTGTTTATATGAGCAGGACTTGGAATATGTCTTCATCAACAGGTGAAATTCCTTTTATTATTGGTCTATTGCACAAACTTTATAAATTGAGGAACTAAAATGGCCCATTAGCTATAAGCCTTGTAAACTATTATTGTTAGCTGTGGAAAAATATACGGTGTTGATTGGTGGAATTTCTATTGCAGATACAGATGACGATAGTCACAGGCCTTCTAAAAGGGCTCGAGCTGATTTCAGAGCTTCTTTACCTAGTGATGATGATTTGCAAAGTTCACCTGGAAGGTCACGAGGTCACTCAAGAGATGATGTTCCTATGACTGATCAAACCGAAGATGATAGAGATGATGTACTGTCTACTTTGATAAATATTCTAGAATTTCACACCATTGGTTCTATTTCAATTAACATGGGTACATGGATTGTAGGATGACTTTGATGATGGGTATGAGATGTATCATGTTCAAGGAACACTTAGGGAGTGGGTTACAAGAGATGAAGTGCGACGCTTTATAGCCAGGAAATTCAAGGACTTCTTACTTACGTATGTGAATCCGAAAAATGAACACCGGGACAAGGAATATGTGTGGCTGATAAATGAGATGGTGTCAGGTAATATATTTTCTACAGTGTTCATGTCTTATACTTGCGTTAGCGAGCAATGTCTTTTTTACGTTAACTTGGTCATTGTGTCTGTTATTCAGCTAGTAAGTGCAGTTTGGAGATAGATTACAAACAATTTATCTATGTTCATCCCAACATCGCCATTTGGCTGGCTGATGCGCCTCAGTCTGTATTAGAAGTAATGGAAGATGTAACCAAAAGCGTTGTCTTTGAATTACATCCAAACTACAGAAATATACACCAAAAGATTTATGTACGCATTACCAACTTGCCAGTTTATGATCAGATTCGAAATATAAGGTAGCATTGAAAACAAACTGCTGTGTTACTTCGTTCTCATTTTTTTATGGACCAAAAGAACTTAAAACTGGCTTTGTTGCTGGAACAGGCAAATCCACTTGAATACAATGATCCGAATTGGGGGAGTAGTAACTAGGCGGTCTGGAGTTTTCCCGCAGTTGCAGCAGGTGAAGTATGACTGTAACAAATGTGGGGCAATTTTGGGACCCTTTTTCCAGAATTCCTATTCAGAGGTAAAAGTTGGATCCTGTCCTGAGTGCCAATCAAAAGGACCATTCACTGTCAATATTGAACAGGTACAAACTTTCTGTATCCAAATTAGAAAAAGGATTTTAGTGTGAGGATTTCTAAATTAAATCTTTGGGTGCACATATCCTGCGGAATACTAATATTCATTTCGACTAAGCTAAATGATTAGTTAAGAATTTTACATTGACATGTTCCAAAATAAGTTCATACTCATTAAATTTGAAGACAAAAGGAAAATAAGCTCATTTTCCTTTCTGTGCTTGTTGTAGACAATTTATAGGAATTTTCAGAAGCTTACCCTCCAAGAAAGTCCAGGAATAGTTCCCGCAGGTCGACTTCCGAGATACAAGGAAGTGATATTATTGAATGATCTTATTGACTGCGCTCGCCCTGGCGAAGAGATTGTATAATCTTTTACCTAGACTCATTACTTTTCTTGGTCTTGGTTGTTACAGGATGATTCTTATATTTTTATGCCCTGTTTTTTCAGGAGGTCACTGGTGTTTATACCAACAATTTTGACTTATCCCTAAACACAAAAAATGGGTTCCCAGTGTTTGCCACTGTTGTTGAGGCAAATTATGTTACGAAAAAGCAAGACCTGTTCTCTGCTTACAAACTTACACAGGAAGACATAGCAGAGATTGAAAATTTGGCCAAAGATCCTCGAATCGGAGAAAGGGTATGTACCTGACAATTTTTATTGGTGCTTCTTTTCAATTGGAATGTTGTTCCATAATGTGTTATCGCTTGATTGAATTTCAGATTATTAAGTCTATTGCTCCATCAATCTATGGTCACGATGACATAAAAACTGCAATCGCTTTAGCTATGTTTGGAGGCCAAGAAAAAAATGTTGAAGGAAAGCATCGGCTGCGAGGAGACATAAATGTTCTTCTTCTTGGTGATCCAGGAACAGCGAAGTCTCAGTTTCTCAAGTATAATTTTTCAATTTATTTTGTTGATGTCTTTCTACTAGTAACTGTGATCAATGAATTAACATTTCAAAATATACTGCAAGGTACGTTGAAAAAACTGGACAAAGAGCTGTATATACTACTGGCAAAGGGGCTTCTGCCGTGGGTCTCACAGCTGCTGTTCACAGGGATCCAGTCACACGAGAGTGGACTCTTGAAGGAGGAGCCCTTGTTCTAGCCGACAGAGGAATTTGTCTTATTGACGAGTTTGACAAGATGAATGACCAAGATAGGTTAGGAAATAGTATTTAAAATTGCTTGAACTTTTTTAATTACATTATTAATCTGCACCCTCACGAACTGTTCTTGACCTAATAAGTTATGTATTTGTCACCAGGGTGAGTATCCACGAAGCCATGGAGCAGCAGAGTATAAGCATATCAAAAGCTGGAATTGTTACATCTCTTCAGGCACGCTGTTCTGTAATTGCTGCCGCAAATCCTGTTGGAGGAAGGTAAGAAAATATTTTAAGGTTGCTTCTATCTGTCTCCAAGTTGGTACTGTTCATCAGTGTCCAGCTAAGGTTTCAACTTCTATTTCATACAGATTGAAAGATATTGGATGTACTACGAATATTGCGTTGTTTTTTCCATTTTTCAAGTATCTAAACTTAGTATTAAGTATAGCTTTTCTCACTTGCAGATATGATTCCTCAAAAACATTCTCTCAGAATGTTGAATTGACAGATCCTATTATTTCTCGTTTTGATGTCCTCTGCGTTGTGAAGGTTATATTTAAATTCACCGCTTCTTTGTCTACCATCTCGTTTGAACATATTTATTGAGGACGTTCTTTGTTTTACAGGATGTTGTTGATCCCGTCACTGATGAAATGCTCGCAACGTTTGTCGTTGACAGTCACTTCAAGTCACAACCCAAGGGTGCTAACCAAGATGATAAGTCCTTTAGTGAGTCCCAAGATGTCCATGGATCTGCTGTGCCAGCTGATCCAGAGGTCTTTACCAAGAACCTGCTGTGTTTAGTGATCTTTTAAGTCTAAACTTAGACTATGACTTCTATGTCTTGACTTTTGAAAGTTTTGGTTTTCTTGCAGATACTTCCTCAAGATCTACTGAAGAAGTACATCACATATGCGAAGTTGAATATTTTTCCAAGGTTACAAGATGCCGATATGGATAAACTGTCTCATGTCTATGCTGAATTGCGGAGGGAATCTTCAGTAATACCCTGTCTTAACTTTTTTCCCAAACTAGATTGTAGTTATTGTTTGTATTGGATTCATTGACGTGCTTCTCTTGTTTTCTTGTATAGCACGGACAAGGAGTCCCTATTGCTGTAAGGCACATTGAATCCATGATAAGGATGTCTGAAGCTCATGCGAGAATGCATCTCAGACAACATGTTACACAAGAGGACGTGGACATGGCAATTCGCGTTCTACTTGAATCATTCATTTCAACACAAAAGTTTGGGGTTCAGAAGGCTCTTCAAAAGGTATTAAAGAATATTCTGAATATGCTTTGGAATTCTGCTGAATCTTGATATTCCGTGGCATCATATTTTGCTACAAATGATTTTTACTTTTGGCCTTTTCTTTTATATTCGTACCACTACCATTTTGCAATTATGTTTCACTTTACAATTAGTGGAATTTATACTGGACAAATATGACCTTGAACCGTTCCCTAAGACATTGTGTTTGTTGTTCCCCAGAGCTTTAGAAAGTACATGACTTTCAAGAAGGACTATAATGAACTGCTTCTTTATATTCTCCGCGAGCTTGTAAAGAATGCTCTGCATTTCGAAGAAATTGTCACTGGGTCTACTTCAGGGCTAACTTATGTAGATGTTAAAGTAGATGATCTGTGCAACAAGGTAAAGAACATTTGTCCCTTCAAGTTTGTTACCAAGGGAGATAATCAATGAATTGACTAAAGTTTATTTGACATCGTGCAGGCTCAAGAGCATGACATATACGATCTGAAACCATTCTTCAATAGCAGCCAGTTTTCAAGGGCCAATTTTGTATTGGATGAAGAACGGAGAGTGATTAGACATCGCCTAGTTTGAATGTTTGGTCGTTTTTAACCATTGACGGAGCATTTACTTGTGCTTATCTTGCTATATTATTCTTTCAAACGTTAACTCGCCGTTACTTTAATCTCTAGTGTTGCTAAAAGCATTATAGTTAAGGTTAATATTACTGCCGGTTAGGTGAGGGAAGGATGTGAACTTGAAACCAATTCCCATTACCAAACCACTAGACCAGGGAGCAGATGGGCAAGTTATATTACTGTTGATACGCTGCTGACTGCATAATGAGTAATTTTAATCGATCTCGTCCTTTTGAAACATGTATTTTCTTTTTTAGACATTTAAATTATTTTTATTCTTTATTATGTTAAAATATTCGTTTCTTCCTTTTAGCCAGTGAATGTTATATTCGAGTGTCTCTAAATGTGAATGATTCCTTCATTAGTCATTTATTGTGTTTAGAAAATAAAATAAAGTTTAATGAAATTATATGGTTGATGACACGTATCTTGGAGTTCAAGACACTTGATAATTATGAAGTTTTGATTACTTTATAACCTATGTTTGTGTAAACTATTCAAATCATGAAAAATTATTTGACTTACACACATGTAACATAGAAATAGGTGTTAGGTTTGATAACTAAAACTTTAAATGTAATTACAAATGATTTTTGAAAAAAATAAAGATTTTTATATTAGTTTTTTTATTATAATATAAGACATGTACTATATTAATGCTAATGAAATAGAGTATTAAAATATATTAACTTAGTTAAATCGAAATATTTAAGCTATTGATGTTAATAAAATAAAGTAATAAAATATATTACCATAGTTAAATCGAAATATTTAAGCTAATAACATATTGAGAAGTGATATTAAAATCAATATCACTTTAAGATTAATAAGTCACTTCATCTCGTATATATTTATATTAAAGTTCATAAGTTATTTTATGTCTAATACATCACCTCATCTACAATTATGTTATAATGATGATAAGCCACCTTGTGTATAATGGTGTTAAGGCCAGTAAGCTTATATGTATAATGGTGTTAAGGTCAATAAGCTTATTTAATAGGCTACCTTGTGCATAATCATATCAGGGCTAATAAGTCTCATTGAGGTCACATTGTGTTAAGATTGATAAGTCTCATCGAGTTGATAGGTCTTCTCATCATACATAATCGTATCAAGACTAATAAGTCTCTTTAAGGTCGACAGGACACCTTGTACATGATAGTATTAAAGTTGACAAATATCAAGGTTTCTTTTTGGCCAACAGATCATCTCGTACATAATTATATTAAGACTAATAAGACTCTTTGAAACTAATAGGTCACTTTAAACATAATCATATTAAGACTAATAAACCTTTTTTAGCATAATAAGATACCTCGTATTAATATTTTTGGGATTAATAGAACACCTCATAATTTTTTCTATAAACAAAAAATAAAATTAACGAAGAATACAATAAGGTGTTCTAACCCATATGCATAATATTGTCTAATTGCAAAAAAAAAACAAACACTTATGAGCTGTCATTATAGCACATACAATGCTTATTAGCCCAAAAATCATAATGTGGGAGATACATAATCGTATTAATACTGATAAGTCGGGATGATTCTAACAATAATAGCTTTAATTGTTTAATATTAATTGAGTTTGAAAGATAAAATTCAAAATTTTGAATGAAATTTCAACGTGGAATACAAAGCTATTTAAAAGGTTATTATTGTATTTTCAAAATATTTTGTTTAATCTCTCCAAATTTTGTTTCACTTAAGTCATCAATTATTTTTAAAATTTTTTTTCATATTCCTTCATTCTTTTTTCTCTTCATTCTTTTTCTTCAAGCTCTGAGACGAGTTTAGTTGAGAAAGTCTCTTATCTCAAGCATGAAAAGTGCATTAAGATTAATGATGAATTAGGTTGCTAACCATTACTGGAGTTCTTTTTCCAATTTTTTCATGTGACAACTGTATACAATACTTTTTATATATAGAATTATGTTGACCATCCTCCGATATAAAATATAAGTTTTATTTATAAAGTTTAAAATGAATTCCTATTTTTTAAATCAAATGTAAATAATTGATGGACTCAATAATACTGTGAGACGAAATCTGGTTGGCACATGAATGTTAGTGTTTAGACGTATTGACGTTCACCGTTCAATAAATGCAAGAAATGACACTTTATATTTGATGCCTTTGTCTAGATTCAATCCAAACACAATGCAACAATTCATATTCCCAAAGGACTCTTGGAAACATCACATATGTCCTTTTCATACCCCTCATGATATCCACAAACAACTCCACTTTAAAAACTTTACTTTGTTTTCATTGTATTTATTTTGAATTAATTATTATTTTTCTTAAAATATAATAATTAAAAATGTATCATAGTATATTATTTGTCACAAATCTAAAATATAATTTATAAATTCAATATATTCATTTATTATAACTTGTAATTATTATATAAATCATGCGTTTAATTATTTATTTATTTTAAAATAGTTCTTAAAAGTACTTTATTTAAAACAGAATAACAATTTTGTTTTATACGTAGAAAATACATTTTCGGTAAATTATTAAAATATTAACGAATACATTTTAATCTTTTCCAAAGAAAAGATTTTCAAGTCAGATTACTATAAGTATAAATAAAGTACTAACTCGTACTTCCCTTTAAACTTAATTAAAAAAATTGAAGTATTTAAATATATATATATATATATATATATATATATATATATATATTGTTAATATTTTTATCCTATTTAACTATATCATTCCAAAAATATATTTTGACGATGTTACTCTAAAAATAATTATATATATTGTCGATCCCATTTTATTACGAAAAATCTTTTAAAAATTGTTTTTATCGATAAATATTAGCCAAGTATTTTTTATATATTAGTCAAAACATATACTTTAATTTTTTTTCAAAATATGTTAACAGGTCCCAAAGACAATACTTTAGAGGATTAAAAAAGATTATACTTAATATATATATATATATATATATATATATATATATTATAACATATATATAAAAAATGAGTAAGAATCCACTTAAGTAAAAATATCAGTACATAAATTATGTTAGTCTTAATTTTAACCTTTTATTATAAATTAACTATTCAAATTCAAATTAATTAAACGATAAAATGTACTTAATTTCCTTTTAAAAAAATCAGTAATATATGCAAAATTCATTTTAGCATGAGCATCATTCAATAATATATATTTAATAATTATCACAACATAAAAAATAATATGATAAAAGTATTTTTAGGAAAGAGATTAAAAATAAGTTTTTGTAAAAGGTTTATATATATATATATATATATATATATATATATATATATATATATATATATATATATATTGATCAGATACAATTACCATGTCGTCCTCAATTCAGTGAGTATAGCAATGAGAGTCCAAACTTATGACAAAGGAAAACTAATAATTACTGAGAAAGGAAAACTTCGCTTCTTAAGTAACATGTTTGTTAGAATGAGAAGTCACTTATTCGGTGGTGAGTAACAGTTCTAAATCCGTCATCTTTGCAAATTTAGTGAAAAATGACTAAAACTTGATAAGAACAAACTATGTCTGAAGCTTTCAAAATTTGAACAATGACTAAATCTCGAAAGGGGGAAGTCCTATAAGAGAGACAATTGAATTTATTAATTTAAAACAAAATAATTACATTATAAATATTTTAAAATTTACTTATAATAATATCATAATTAGATATATCTAGATGTATCATAATTTACTTATAATTGCTATTTTTTATATTAAATATGAAAGTTTAATATAATGATACAAGTTTATTAAAATTATTAATGTCAAGTAATATTTATTTATGTTTTAATTGTCTTTTAATAATCTGAATTTTTTTAAGTATTACAAAATACACTCGTAACGATGTAATGATTTTAATATATTCCTCTATTAAATGTTAATATTTATTTATTTGAAAATTAAATAGTTAAAATTGAATTTTTAATGATAAAATTGTAGAGTTGTATATATTATTTGAAAATGTGATTTTTTAAAAATATTTTTTTTAAATAAAACAATTATATAATTTATATTTAGGAAATATACTTTTAGTAATTTATTAAGCTATTAATAGTAAAAAAATTAAATTTGGAAAAGAAAGGATAGTCAAGTCAAAGTGCTATTACAAAATATTATTGGGCTTCATTATTTCCTAGATTTGTTTAAAATAGAACAATTATTTAAATTTATATTTAGAGTATATATTTTAGCAATTTATTACAAGTTGTAAAATTCATTGAAATATTAACGAAACAATTTAAATTTGGGCAAAGAAAGTCAAGCCAAAGTACTGAAAAAAAAGTATTACTCTTTGTCATTTTTGTCTATTATCGTTTACAAGATTTGAAAAAAATACAATAGTTATATTTTTAGAAAGTAATTATGTCTTTTTTTTAAATTATTTTATTAATATTGAAATTAATTACTTTTATTGACTTTTGCTCAAAACGTTATATTTTTAGAAAGTAAATTATATCTTTCCTTTTTAAATTATTTTATTAATATCGACATTAATTATATTTATTAATTTTTGCTCAAAACTCTTAAAAGACAAATAGAAAAAGGCATAAAGGGTATCAAAGGTTCAATATACCATTTTGAATTAACTTGCATGCGATTTCCGACGACTATTCTATTGTTTCAACGAGCAACGTAATGGAAAAAAGAAAATTATCATAAGGTACAAGTTAACTAATATCTTGCAGCACCGATGGAAAAACCTTTTTACTGAGTAGATGCATATTCAGTAATTTTAAAAGATTGAATAAAACGTAATGAAATTAGAATTAAAGAAAGCCTACAAAAACGTGTTTTTTTTTTCATGTGAAAAAGAAATAAACAAAAAACGTGTCTTCAATTATTTATAATACATATTAAATAACATTAATAATTTTGTTTACTAGGCAATGGAATCTCACCCACAAATAAAGTTATAAACATAGGAACACGAACTCGGGAATAATGTCAGAAGGGCACTTGCTTAACTTTTATTCTGTATTCCATTGTTCACACAATTTCCTCGTGTTTCCAGGAACAAAAATCATAGGGATTTAACAGATTAATCAATTAGCTTAGGGGGAATCAAGCGCTAATATACGAAGTAAACCATCGAACGTCACGCCGCCATTTTTGTCGCCGCCACCCAAGAGTATCATCGCGTTGATGTCTTCGTCGGTTGCCGGAAAACCCGCCCAGGCCATATAAGCCTTCAGGTCATGGTGGCTGAGCTTGCCGTCGCCGTCCTTGTCCATGACCCTGAACACGTCCTCCATCGCCCCACTAACCACCGGTTTCGTCTCCGCGTTTCCCGACACCACGCGCTCGAACTCCTCGTACTCCACGAACCCGTCCTTGTTCGTGTCGGCCACGGTCATCATTGCCCCGATCAGCTCGTCTCCGCCACTGAGTCCGCCACGGACGCCGGCGTAGAAGGCGCGGAGGTCGTCGCGGCTTATTTTGCCGTCGCGATCGGCGTCGAGGACCTCGAATGCGGGGCGGAAATCGGAGGCCGCGGCCTGGGGACTGAGGATGCGACCAGAAGGGCACATGGTTTGTTGTGTCGCGTTTGGACGATGATTCGAGGAACAGCAACTTTTTGTGTGTGTTGGGTTTTTGTGGTTGTTGAGAGAGAAGAAATGAGATGCTTGTTTTAAATAGACGAGACCCGAGATTTTAGGTCCCACAATATTCGGAGATGGGATCACGGGGCTTGGGCTGCAAGGCGTTGGACTTCGTTCTCTGACTAGATTACGTATGTGCTGACGTTAATGGCCTTTCTATTTTTACCAAACCCAATTCTAGAACTTTCATGGACACTACTACTGTTCAGAAAGACATAAAACAGAATTAATATTAAATAAAGCACGAACATTATTGTGAAAAAAAATATTAAAACATCAATTATTATGTTTATATATTGCTCAAATATTCACATGTAATATGATTCTTAAATAATTATTTTTTTAAATATATTTTTAGCGCAACTGTTTTTATAACTTTTTTTACGGTTAAGTTTGTCCACTCATGTTAACGTGATAATGTGGAAGAATTAAGCCTTGACGGAAGTTTCTCCTCTCCCAAACGCGCTTCTCCCTCACTTCTCACTCCAAATCAAACTCAAACTTTCCAACTCATCTCCATCTCACACAATCAACACAAAAGCACGTTGCGGTGCACTTTGTTGTATATGTCCTTCTGGGATATATTTAATGGAAGAGGAAAGAAAGGGAAGAGTCCGTGGTGAATTTCATTAATAACTAAAAGTCACGAAAAGAAAAATGTTACTTTTAGGTACACGTATTAATGGACATATTTTGACATTTTAGCAGCAGCTTTAACAGAGTCGAAATGAAACTTAATACATTTAAATTGTGGTATAAAGATTGGTTTGTACTAAAAAAGGAATTACTAATATTTTACCCTACTTTCTAACTATATACCATAATTTTATGAAATCTCTAGAAGAATCATTAAGTTTGAATGTAAAAAAATATTTAAAAAGGTCAATTTCTTGAATATGTTTATGTACTTCAATGAATTGATTTCTAACTCCCATTGTAAATTTATTGTAGAAAAGCTTAGCTATGTTTTCTCCTCTATTTATAGGTGTCATGCTCCGTGACATTGTAATGAAACTTTTTTACATTAATAGGCTATTTTATTATTAATTTAGGAAAATTAATTACACTGTTCAATATATATATATATATATATATATATATATATATATATATATATTATTTAAGTTTTATTTATTATTGTTTGGTATGTGATTACAATTGTATCATTTAAAATATTTGTTGCAAATAATAGTCTTAATAAAAACAAAATATTTATGTTAAGAAAAAATTGTTATTTTATGGAAAGAAAGATGATAGTAAATAGACTAACGTTAAATGTTTGATTTTTTTATGTCATATTATTGTTATCCTCAAAACTAAAAAGATAAGGGGTAAATAATTACGAGATGGAATAACCCAATTCTTGTGTAAATATGGTTTAAGTCTCACAATTCTATGACCGTGCTCGTTAAAAATAATATACTGATTAGATAAGTATATTTATTGTCATGAAAGGTAATGAAATTTCACTTATTTGTTATGGCTAAATTTCAATTTTCAAAGATTTGATAGAATTTTGTTATAGAGAGGTTATTATTATAAAAATATTATTAAAGTATTTTACACAAATTTTAAACACTTTGACACATGTGATATAATAAGTGAGGTGTCGGATAATAAAATTATGATCAAACTTGACGATAGGATAATTGTGGCTCATTTAAAGATGAAGACTACAAGTTTCATCTTACTTACATTCTTGAAGATCATAACTAATATAAATGTTGCATAGACTGAAATGATGAGACTACAGTTACACAGATTTATAGAAATGTTGAAATTTAATCATTGAGGACAAATTTTACTTTATATAGATACATATTTTGAGTCCTCGGACACTAATTATGTAGATGATATTTTCATTATATGATAACATTTTTGTTAATCCATAACATTATATCATGAATCATATGAGTAAATAAAAAAGTTGTTACATGTTTCTATTTTTATGGTTGTCTAATAACCTGTACTATCCCGCATATTACATTTAATTTGCTCAATGAAAATCTCTAAAATATTAAATGTGGTAAACATTAATAGTGCACGGAACAATGTTAACTTTTTTTTTTTTTTCATTTGGAACTTTTATTATACTTTATTTTTTAAAATTGGTATGTAGAAAAATTTATTATAAACTCAGATGTAGATGTTTTGCCTTACAAGCACAAAAAAAAAAAGAGACTCAGATGTAGTTTGGGCATCCCATGCCTTGGTACACTTTCTTCCCCTTTGTAATTATTTAATTTTTTTCAAATTCATTACAATTTACTAATTATTACACATAATCATGATTAATATTTTCCCTTTTTGTGCAAAAAACGCGTTTTCCCATTTTTCAAGAAAGTGTTCAATATTTTAAATTTTCATAAATTAATTTTAATTTGTAAAAAAAAAATTATTAATTCTTTGTAGATAAGTTGTATCAAAAATCTGAACTCGTCACATTCACAATACGTTTAATAGATGGAAAAAATTTAGGTTATTTTTTATGGGAATTTGATGTTGGAATGCTATTTTTGTATTTTTTGTTTATCTTTTAACAAATAACATTACCATTAACTATTGTTTTTTCTGAAAATAATTTTTGTTCAAGTTTTTCTATAAAATATTTTTATGGAAAGAGTTGAAATTTTAACTTTCTCAAATTAAAATAAAATTTTTACTTAGAAAAAACATGTTACCCTTATTAAATATTATAATTTAATAATAAATTAAAGATTTTTAGCAAAAGTAATAAATTACTTTTTATTTATAGAGAAAACTTATGTAAATATTATTAACAATATCTGTTAGAATAAAATATACAATAATATGTGTTCAATTGTATTTTCAAAACAAAATTTCAAGAAAGAGAAAGAAACGAAGAAACAAAATTTTTAGATTTTGGTCTCAAACACTAAGAATAAGTTTAGTTCATGAAAAAAATCCTTAACTTCACTAAAATTAGTTTTATAATAGGTATTGTTCATATACCTCAAGTATTTTTTTTCTATAATAGTCACTTTTATAAACTGATTTTCTTAATAAAATTGCTAGTTTATTTATATATAGTTAGGTTGTGGGTCATATCTAACTTTACATAATGGGTTGACCTACTCATAAAAGTTTTTTTTTTCATCTGATATTGAAATTTTAGACGATATACTATATCTAACAAATTATCAAGTAACCTAGTCAATCATAGAAATAATAAATTTTCAAATTCATAATTTCTTGAAATGTAAAAAATATTCTGATACCAGAACTATTATTTTTAATTTATGGGCGGGATAAAAAAGATTACACCACTATTGCACCATAAGTGCACTAATTTTTTTTTTTTTAAATTACTAAGATTATTTTGAAATTGAATAAAATAATAGTAGACACATAATGTAAATAACTAATGTAAATTAATTAATATTTAAAATAGTAATTAACACAACTTCATTCTGATTTTAATTTATTAAGATATTCATAATAACGGTAATTTAAATTTAAAACCTTAAAAAAACAATCACAATGTCTAAGTTGTGTGTGAAATTTTCTCTATATATGAGCAAAATATAAGTCAATATTGGAGGTAGAGAGAGTATTGATCTTTCTCCGAAATAAATAATCAAAATTACAATGTACAAACAAATGATTGAATATTCAATGCTTGTTTGAAAATTATAAGACTTTATTTAACAACAAAATATAATTAAATTAAATTAAACTCTATACACACTTCAATTATATTTATCAACATGTTGTCGATCCTAATACTAAACAACTAATTTTTTAAAATAAAATTTTAGGTGTAAATTTTGAGAATTAAAATAAGAGATTTGATGATTAATCAAATTTTCTGAACCAATTATCAACAGAAAATACATATTTCATTTTCTATGCCAATCAATAACACGATAAAAATAAATAAACACTCTAATCTTTAAAAGGCCAGTTCATGTAATATTAATGTAACACGCAAGTTAATGGTAACTTTTAAATTAATTATTTAAAAGTAATAAGCTTATGAAACATAATAAATAGAATATTAGTATTAATTATAATGGTAAAATGTGATTATACGATACTCTAATTAAATTTAAACTTTTAAATTTAATTTTGGAAACGGCATATCCCTGCTTTGTTAAACGTGTAGATTGTGGACGTGGGAACGCCGTAGTCTATTAGTCAAACACGTTACATGGTTTGGGTTTTGTCCCTTAGTGCTTCGTACTTTTTGGTCGGCTCTTTCTTAATTTGTTTATTATTTGAATACCTATAATTCATCCGTCTTTTTTAAAGTTTTCTTTTTCACTTGTCATATTCACGACCAAAAATAATATTAATTGTTTTTTCATCATTATTAATTAATTTGTATTTAATTTATATTTATATACATTTGTTATGGTATAAAAGTTGATAAAAAAATTATAATTTTTAATTAAAATCAATAAAATATATTACATTCTTTAATCATTTAAAAACAATTCTTAAAATATATTTAATATATATATATAACTATATCTATACTTCTATTTATATAATTAAAAAGTTCGTAACCACAAATATTATTTATGTAATATATTCCTAATAGTATATTTGTGGTTAGTAGTTTTTTCATTATATAAATATACAAATATTGATATTGATATAGTTTTTGGAGCATTAGAAATAATATGCTTCTTTGGTGTATAAATATGCAAATTGACAATTCATAATTTACTGGTTAATAAAATTTTAAATTAATTAAGGTATTTGTCCTGATTGTTTTAATTATTTTTAGTGTTTCAATTACCACGAATATCAGTTTGAAAAAAATTAATAATATTGATTCCTGGGAAAAAATATGACTTTTTTACGGATTATGTGTAGTATAAGACATGTTCACTTATATCTTTAACGTTTCCATCCATTTTTATATTAAAAATACAAACATTTTATATACTTAAATATAAGAACATATTAAATATTCAAAATAAAGGCATGTAAAGGGAGCGGAGAAAAGATAAAACTTACATAAACAAACAATACCAAATACAATATGTCGATGACATACTAACTAGACACTTTATACTTTTCGGGACAATTATTAATTAACAAAAAATCTGGTACTTGATTTTTTCTTAACTACCATCACATTACTACAAATAAGATTACTTTTCAATCCAATACACTAAAAGATATTCGAGATGAGAAAAAAAAGGTATTACGTGAAAAACAAAACAATAATCTTTTTATATTTTATATTTTTTCAAAAACTTACTATTACATGGAGATTTCAATTATTCCATCTTTATAATCATCGCAAAATTGATTATGAACAATATTTTAAAAATTTGTGTTAATATAAAATATACTTATGGTTTCAAATTAGAGGTTATGACAAAATATACATAAATAAATTATACATAAGTGAAGTTCAATTCTTTATGGAAACAATATTTGATTAGGTTTTATTTACTTCCTACTGAGTCAGCTTAACTTAAGACAAAATCTTAGGATACAGGTGGATCATAGAAACAAAATTATAATCATGAACTAAAATCTAAATTATCCAATGAACTATTTAAAAAATTATTAAGTTGTGGTGGATTTTTTTTTTTTATGATTAGACCCGTTTAAATATTGGTAGTTGCTTTCTGTATTACATGCACTATATATTTTTTTTAAATATTAGAATTTTCTTTGACGTTATTATTGTGAAAGTATAGATTATTGGAGTGATCTAACAAAAATTAAAAGTGGTTCGTATGACGGTGATAAATTACTATAAGAAAAAAAATGAAGGAAAGCAGAAAAAGATATTTTATTATATTCAAAACAGAGTTATAGGAAGAGAAGAGTGTTAAATGCTTTTATAATGGACAATACTATTACGATCTAAAACATAAGACAACACTTTCTATAATATTGCAATAAGCAACTTCTTAAATATCTATAAATTGAATGAACAAATATATAAACTATTATGGGCTAGAATTAAAAATGGGCAGATCACTTCAAAGTTTGGGCATTTCTTTCAACACCTTCATACATCTTTTTATACTCCATAAATATTGAAACTCCTATTTTACCCCTTTTAATTGTAAAAATTCGAATTTTTTTTTAGATAATAAAATCAAAATCAAAAAGTCATTTATCTTCGGATTATATAATTTAAAAATTATTTTTATTTTCTTAAAATATACCTATGGATTACACAATTTAAAAAAATATTTTTAACTTCTAAATTCTACTATTTAAATAATTTAACGAACACCAATATCACTACTCATCCATTTCCAATTGCACAACTTAAAATCGTGAAATATGAAAGTTAAAGATAACTTTTAAATTATAATATTTAAAATATAGATTATAAGATTTAAAAGACACACTTTTTAACAATTAAATTGTGCAACCATGAAAAGCAAAATAGGGATTTTCATACCGGAGATGAAAAAGAAAATGTATGGAGGTGCATAAAGAAATGCCATCAAATTTAGGCTTCTCAGGATTAAAGAGCTTTCGGTTAGACCAATAAAAAGAGAAAGGCCCAAAGGGCCAATCCGATATTAGAAAAACAAGGGCGGGTATTTAGTCTTTTCCGAAAGAGTAAAAACCCTAATTCTAATACCCCCGTTATATAAGTCAGACCCAGAGGCTTTCTTTTCCTCTCAAAGCTTCAAGAAAAACAATCCTTCTGCAATTCCAAGCAACTCTACGAACGGGGAAGCTATAGTCTTTAATATCTTCTTTCTTTCTTTTTTTCCTTTTTTTCATTTGCCTCTTGAGATGCTTTTGATTCACAGGTCATGTGTCATGGGTTATCTCCTAATCATTGATGAAAGAGGCGTATATTTTTTGCAGGAATGTTGAGTCGCTTCGCCTTCGTTTGTTCAATCCAGGCGCAGTGAATTTTTAAACTGCCAAATCACCTTTCTTTAGTTTTGAATCTTCCAAAAAGTTGTTTTTTACGTAGTTTCATTTCTGCATATCAATTTTGGTTTTATTTTTGAGTTTAAAGTTATGGGATCCAATGATGGCATGAAATCTTTGAGACCTGATTGTCTAATTTGATGACAACTACAAGCATACTGCTGAGGATTCCATCCAAACCTTAAAATATGTGTTCTTTTGTTTTGGGGGGATTAGGGTTGTATATGTATGATTGTAATTTGTAAGAGAAAGAGGAAAAGGGAAATTGGATCTGAATGATGAAATATGCACTGGGCTCTGAGCAGTTCTGTAAATGGACTGCTATACTGATGCATAATGCTAGCCTAGAAAGCTATGTCTGACTATTTCTGCTTTCTGTTGTATGATTTTGTTTGTTAAAGACTTCTTTGTGTTCTTTTATGTTTAATGTTCTTTTTGTTATTGTTTTCAAGGAATGTAGTCATTTTTGTTGTGTTTTTTTGTCCTATTGATTAATTATACCAAAGAAAACGTTTTTTATTTTTTATCTTTCTTTTATTTTTTTGGTGAACCATTTAGTTTTAAAGAATTATCGCACTTGGTATCTATATTTACAACCATAATACATAATGGGAGGTCCTATTATGCCACATTATCCATAGACAACGTACACCTAATTATGTTTTAATAATTTTTTTAATATCTACATTATATATTTTTAAAAAAATCAAATGAATAAACTATAAACCAAATCTAATATAAAAAAAATATGGAAGACTATATAGTAAAGAAAAGATATAAAATAAAGAAAAAATAATCAAAATTATCATATAACTTTTAATTATTAAATCATATATTATATTATATTTTATTTCAATATATAAAATATTATCTTTATCCTAAGAAAAGAAAACAAAATTATAAAAAATTTCTCAATATATGTCAAATAATAATATAGATGTTGAAACCAAATAACACTTATTTTAATCATTAGCTAATTTACAACTAGACTAATTTTTAATTTTCTAATTTAAGCTAGAAAATCTAATGATAAAAGTATCTTTATTAAATAAATCATTTATAAATTTTTTAATTAAATATTAATTATTTTAATAATTTAAGTTAAGATAATGAATTAGACAGTTTGATAATGGGCATATCTTAATTATTTTTTATATAAAAAATTATTATTTCAAAATAACTTCAAAATTTACCTGTATTATATATATAAAAATTATTGGATCTGTGAAAGAAGTTGAAAGTTTAGATAATAAATTAAATGTTTAAATAATATTTTTCATGTTAATACAGATAAATAGCTGAGTATATTATAAATATGATAATTATAAGATGAAAAAAAAACACATAAATCTAAAAAATAGTTAGGATATATTGGATACTTCTTATAAAAGGAAGATTATAATAAAGGAAAGATATAAAACAAAGAAAGAAAAGATAATGAAGATTATCATAAAATTTAATAAATATAGATTGGATACATTTTATAAAAAATCACATCAATAAACTATAAATCAAATATAATATAAAAATATATGAAAGATTGTAATAAATAAAAGATAATAAAGATTATCATAAATTTTTTAATTATAAATCATCTATAGTATTATATTTTATAGAGTTTGTTTTTTCTTTTGATAGTTTAATAAGAAAAAATCTGAAAAGTGATAACTTATATCCATATATTTCTTAAGAAAATTTGTTGTATTTATAAAAAAGTTATTCATGTAATCTCAAACGGAACAACATTTTTCTCTTTATTTCATCTTATTGTCATACAAAATATTATCTACTAAGACATAAATACTTATTTTAGGAAGATTAAATTTAGAGTTACACCCTTCTTCCACGTGGAAGAAAAGTATTAAATATACCAAAATAGTGGATGAATTGTAAAAATCTCTTTGACAAGTGTTTTGTAAAGGATTCTAAAGAAAAATGGACCGGTAGAATAATTTTTGATCATCCTTTCATGTAAAAAAATATCTAATATCATCTATATTTAATCCTTCATCCTTTTTCTGTTGCTAACTTTATATCTTATAAGAAATAGAATATTAACGTTAAGTTGAATGTTTTAATGATTATGTTCACTTTTAGGGTTTAATCCTTCATTCCTTTGCATCTAAAATTTTCACCAAATACCAATTGAAATGAGTTTGCTATGTAACAGAGTCTCGCATATAAATTTTTATTAGTATTTGATATTTAATAAATAAATATGAATATAGCTATAAAAATTTTAATTAAAATCTGGCGTATTAATATATATCAAAACCCAATTTAAATATTTACTCATTTATTAATATACATTAAGTAAAAGTTAATTAATATTTCGTGAAAATTAATTAAAGTTAATTAACATTTTTTGAGAAATAATTAAATTATTTGGGCTTTCCCAACATCTCATCTATTCGGTCCTTCGCACCTTTCTAAATTCCTCCAGAGCCTTCTCCTTCCTTCTCCCTCAAGACATTCTTATCTCCCTTCCGCCTCAGTAAAGCATCTCCTGCTGGAGATCCTCTCATCTCACCAATTTTGCTATCAGTCTATCTTAGGCAGAGTAGGTCACGAACATAAGATTTCGTAGCAGGTCCTCAAACTACATTTCTCTTTCTCACGTATTCCTCCATTCCATTGTTGACATCCCCAGTGCTTTTAAAGAATAACCAACCTTCTAATTCAGGTGCAAGGGGAAAAACTGTCCCGATTAGATTCACATCCAATCCTAAGGATTCGCAGTATAGAACTTCACCCTTACAACACTACCTCCACCTTATTTATTTAGCCCAAATACACAATTCTGGCTTCCAAGCAAGCCGAATATGCAACCATCCAGCACGCAGACCACAGTACAAAATGTAGCTGATACGACCAGAATTGGACATCACTACTTCAATGAACCTATCTTCCTAACTACCACCACCAGACACCTATTTTCCTGCCACCCAAAAGATGTTCTTGGTCTTCCCCCAAAATCATCCACTTTGCAGATAACTACAAATTTGACAGAGCTGAGCCCTCCATAGTTTATATATTAGATGCAATCCTCTATAGCTATATATCATTGAGCACCTAGACTGGATATACCTACACCAAAGTGGAGATCTAGTTCCAGTAATCTTGCAAGTTCATACGAGTCCTAAAAATGACAGTCAGAGCAGATGATACATACCTCTTCCGAGCAGTGATTGATCTTCATACAAGTAGCCTCGAAGCCACAAAAACTATAATCTTGACAGATCTAACAGATTTACAGTTCCATCGAGCCAAATTCCAAGTCACAATAACATGCACTATCCACTTAAAACGAAAATACTAAAATTATTTACAGATTAAACCTCTATTAACAACGCACTGTTAGAGCAAAGAACTTTCAATGTTCAATCATTGGATTATGGGGTAATGTTATATCGAAATAAAAGATCTTATTTATTTTCCTAATATTGTGTTCAAATATATTAGAAGCACAGAAACGTTTTATAGTTTTTTTCTTTCATATTATAAGAACATTTTAAAGTTATTCCTTTGGCTCCCAAATTCATTCGAATCTTCAGCATTAGCAACGAATTGCATAGGAATGTCAGTAAACTAAAGTTGAGGCCCTGCCAGTACCTACCAAAATACATAATCTAGACAGTGTTACTGTAGTATTTTTGTTCTTTTCATTTGCCCTGCATTGATAGCCATGAATTCAAAATCGTATACATTTGAAATTTGCTTTTGGTATAGCAGTGATAAGCTCTACCCAGTGTGATATGGCTTGGTAGTTTTTGGTTGTTCATTTCAAAATCTCGAGTCAGCGCACCGGATTTGAGAAGAAAATTACAACAAAGTACACAACGAATCCAGCAATAAGTATTCCCCCATAGATATAAGTTTGAGACGAGTGCACGGGATATTTGTACTCAATTTTGCAGCATCTCATATTATCCCTTTCGGTGGCCAAGACATGATCAACATATCTGCAATTCACAAAATTGTAAATAGCCGACTAGAACAGTATCATGGGGAAAAATATCAGTTTACTAGAATATGACTTCTTCCCATTTTGACAACATAAATGAAGACGTTCTAAAATACACGGTAACTTACTGTTGGGTAAACATAGTGCTCTGCAGAATATCTGAACTGTTTAGGTAGGCATCCTGTAACCGATGATCATATAACAGTGAAGACATATCAACAAGCTGCTCCTCAAGCCCCTGGTGTATGTACACAAATTGCACTATGTTAAGAATATAAATGCCTGCAAAATCCGGTCAAAAACTCCATTCAAGTAAAGCTTACATCAAGATATTTTTCTAAGCGATCAACTAATTCATGGGGGAAGGGTTCAGGCAAATGAGTAGTTTTCTTGTAGAACTTCTCTAACCACAAATCAGTGCTTGACTTTTCTTTCTTTCCTTTTACTGGTTCACCAAGGGGAGTTTTCAGATACTCTGCTGCAAAAGTTTGCACAGTCTGCACAGAATTGACAGGTAAATTCATGGAATCAAGTGCTGGTATTTATTTAAACTCAAATGAAGCATGAATTACCTCTGATGTATCACGAATTTTATGAAGTACAGAGTCCACACGGGCATATATCGAGTTCCTCTGTCAATAAACAAAAAGATAATTAAGAGAAATACCTTTCGGTAAATAAAATTCACTTGGGCATACAGAGAGAGCACTAACCAAAGCAACATCTTGGAGCATTTGACTGATGTGAGATGTATTAGAGAAAGGTCCAAATGGATGGCAACCAGCTGCCCAGAGCCAATTTACAACAGGTCTTTCATGTACATGAGAAGCCTTCTCATATGGTGCACTTAAACCACCTACAACTGAGGCAAGACCAGCCAATATATGACGTTGTGCCTGAGATGGAAGAGCATGCCTTCTCTGTGTTTCTGAAACGTAACTGGCAAACAAGACAATTAAGAGTAGTGTTAATTTTTGCTAAATGAAACTGATAAATAATGAGGAAACCCAAGGTAATTGAAAGCAGGGCTTGAAATGGTTTCTTTGAGTCTAACAATCCAAATAGACAGTCAGCATGAAAAGAGAGTACACTCAGCTTTCTAAAAAACTAACTAAATGGATTGTATCACAATGCATTAGCAACATATCCTCAAAAAGACAAACAAACATTTAAAAATAATCAAAAGGTACAAATCATTGGCACTATTAAATTGAGATGTGGAAACTTTATGGACAAAAAGGATTGGAGGTTCCACATAGAAACATAAGATGGTTTTCATAGAGCCTGCAATAGTATAGATGTTGCCAGTTAGGAATTAGTCATAATAACCAGTGTGCAACCCTTTTATTCCTTCCTCTCCCATATACGCATCAAAATGTCTACAATAGTATGTATAAATCTTCAATTTAAAAGAACCGGATATCTGAACATTTATATTTACTCACCTTAAGGGAATCTTTTCATTTTGATGCTCAAGCACAATCACAACATCATTGCTGGTCCATACCATACTTTCATCCTCCATCATAAGGTTTGGATCCACATCCGCCAGTGATAGCACAAAGCTGCATATTAAAAAGCATTACATTCGGAAATTTCAGCAGTGAATTGGTTTTGAAACAAAATAATGCTATCAATACCAATGAAAATAGTGCAATATGATGCATTTCATTTAAAAAAAAAAAAGACCATCAGAATGAATATAATGGTCTAATCACAAGTATTTAAATCTTCCAACTATGTGATTGATTGACATAATAGATCAACACAGGAGTACTTCCAAAACTTTCCTTACAAAAGTTCAACTCTAAGATGTTGTTTTCTAACAATTTTTTCAACTTTGATCAATCACTGTTTAAATACAAATAAATATATTTTGTATGATGGGAGCTGCATTAACCAATATAATATTTTTTTGGGGATAACCTTTTTCGTCTTTTGAGTTTTGAGTTATTTGAGTATTTGTTTTCATTTTGCAGAAGGCCACCAAATTTTGGATACCAACTTTACGAAGGCCAAAGTATATAACTGCAAATTTGTAGGCCTAGGCTAACCTCAAGTGTCCTAATTGACCTAAGTGAGAGATCAGTTGGAAAAAATAAAAGTACAAAAAAAGGTGTTCTATAAAACTATTATTAAATATGAATGTACAAGAACAAAGACACTATGATGTTAGGGTTGTATTTCAATTTTCATTTAGGCAAAAAGATAACAGTGTACGCACACAGGAATTACTCTAGTTCCATATGTTGGTTGTAGATCCCCTTGTTTCTTTACTTTCTTTTTCCTTTTCCCGCCATATTTTGAGTTATATGAAGCCCAGAGAGGCTTATGCTTAAGAATAGAATCAGTGGACTCGTCAGATTCATCCATCCAATTCTGGCGGAGGAAATATTTACTTGAAAGAGAGGGGTCAGCCACTTCAAGCAATCCAGCGGCAAGCACATCAGCAGAACGTTCCATCTCCTGTAAAGAGGTTTCAAGTCCATTATCCATATATAAATAGCTAAGAAAGTAATAAAATTAATTTGCATTTAGCATCTTTCTTAGAAGCGGATATATTTAATTCAACTATGTGGATAGTGAATTCTGGAGGTTCTTCAAAAGATCGCTTAGGCTAAAAGGATAACATGAGCAGCACTATGTCTACTAAGCATTCAAATTGTCTATTAAACAAAAGGGGTTACAAACTGATACTCATGATCTACAACTTACAAGGTCAGAACATTTTTTTCAATTAATTACCCCATGAAAAAGAAGAAATCACACTGCCCATGTCAAATCATATGAAAAATTAAAAACAGTAGATTTAAGGAACAAAGAGTACAAGTCAGCACTCACTTCTTTTAAAATAGCACCATCCAGATATGTCTTGGTATGAACATGGAAACGACCATCATTCTTGGTTTCCTGCAGGGAATGTCCACGCATAGCTTTTGAAACAGCAATTGCTAGCTTCTCATGGCGATGTAATGAATGTGCACCCCCAATAATTACTAATTCTTGCCCATCATGAAGCATACTCTTCACCTGTGGAAAGACAAAATGTAACAGTTGCATGATGTTCCTACTAAACTACACAAAAAATTCTAGAAAATCCATAAGACAATTTTCAAACCGAGTTAACAAAAATAGGTAATCTGCCCTAGAGGAAGTTACAAACCTCTGCCTCAATTTTTTCTATGTCAATACTGTAATTATGGCCCTTTTCCATAATGTTGTATCGATTATGATTTTGCAAGACAATTATTGGTACAAGCAGTCTTGAAGTAAGATCAACAGTTTCAAACCTGAACAAATCAATAACAACACAATTAAACTCTGGAGCTTATACTTTGGTGATCAGTTAACAAAGCATTCAAGTGAACTTATTATTCACATGCTAGACACAACTGCAGCCTAAATTACATAAAAGTATTGAATACTAAACAAAAGAAAGAATAACAAAGGAGCATAACAGAATAACAATATGTTGAAGATCCCATGTCGACTAAAAATAAGGTCAAATTATAATATATAAGTAGATGCAAATCTCACATTTTAAGCTAATTTTGTAGGGTTGAATTAGGCTTAAATCTCACTTTCTAAGATGGTATTAGAGTCATTCAGAGTCTATTCTAGTAAGGTTTGTTATTGGACCACTTACAGACATTTAATTTTACACGTGAGACGTCTAGTCCTCAGCGTGAGAACATCTCACGTTGACTAGAGATACAACTCCATTATAGTATATAAATCAATGCAAACTTCATCTTACAAGTCAATTTTATGAGATTGAGTTAGTTAGGTTTAAACTCCACTTTCTAAGACAATGCTTTGAAGATGAAAATTAAGGTTGACATCATACCACAAGTTTCAAAAATTAAGCATCCAGAACTCATCTTACAACATTAAGGGGGCAACAATTAGGATGCCATGTATAAATTCCAATCAAGATAGTTAGAATGGTTCTGCTTAAGCAAAGAGCTTATGAAGTTGTGAAAATTCAAGCAGAAGACAATAAAATCAGCTAAGCTAGATAGTTTTGGGCAGTGAAAAGCCGATAAAAGCATGTCCCACCCCCACTAAAATAAAAGATAAGAATCATGACAAATTAATGGATGAAGAAAAACTAAAAAATAAGAATAAATGCATATCATAAAGAGAAAGTTCCGAGACCACCAATTGAATTGATAATGATGGAAAGATGAATGCAGAGGTTTGGTTATGTGAGACAAGCAAATAGAAAGCTATCCAATTAAAAGGGGCCAAAGAACAAAGACAACCTCAAGAGAAACTAATAATATAAAAGACCTCACTCTAAAGAGTTCTACATAATTTAAGTTTGTTATAGAATCCAATGCCTCCCTGTGTAGTTGACTACCCTGCTGATAGCATCTCCAATGGCACAATTAAGGTAGTGTTGCTTAATATTCTTTGGATGGACCCAAATATTCCGCATCACATTTAACAACCTAGCAACATTTTACAGCATAGGTGCAACTAGTAAAAACTTAAAATGAGTCTCATGTAATAACCCTACATATTCATATGCTTTATTATATTTGGTTTTATTTAAACTTAAAAAATAATAATATTCTATTCATGTTTCAACTGCTAGAGTCACGGTCAATGTTTATGGTTGATCTGATATTAATTTTTGTCAAAAGAGACTGACTAGCAGCTGACTTGATTCCTGCATTGCTTTCCTTTCCAAGATCAGTTTTATGGGCTTTTAAAGTTAGGAATCAGTTGCTTAAACAAGGACAGTTCTTACACCGCTGATGCCACATGTGATTGGACCAATGGTGAAAACTCAATAGTAATGGTTCTTATAGATAAAAAAGCTCTATTGAAGATTTAGCAGTTGTTATTTGCTTATAAATCTGAATACCTCACATCAGGTGCAATAACATGTTCCACCGTGGTTGATACCAAAGAAGCAAGCTGTCCAAGAAAAATATCATTGCTTGATTGTTGAGAAGTTGTGCTCATACTACTAGGACGGATCACATTTCGTAATCTTGGCAGGGTTCTAGAACAGACACTTCCTTCTTCAGCTTCAATCTTGCCGTAAGTGCAAGGCCCTGCTGAAAGGTCAATCACCACAAATCTGAATGAATAAACAAAAACAGTCAGGCTAGCATATACGTATGATGTATGGGCGCACATAATTTCTTAAGATACAGAATATACAATTAAACCAATTTTTCCCTGTGAAACTTTCTTGAGAGAAGAAACCTAAGTTTAACAGAAAATAGTTCAAAACCAAACCATCACATACCTGCCAGAGCTTAGCCAAACTTGAGTCGCTCCTCCACCATTGTAACGATAACGATAGATGTAATCTCCTTCTTGTCTTTTCATATCTTCCTCGGTTAGGTCAGGAATTTTCCCATACATTAAACCATCAAGATCGATTTCCTTATTTCTAGGATCTAGTCTCACCTACAAGTAATTTTAAATTAGCAGAAAAAACGATAAAAAAAAACAAATACAAATGACATAGTAGTAGAGAAATATGATACTGAACGCGCAGGAAGAACGAAGAACTTATCCAGATACTCATATTTCCTCCCTTAGTAGTTCGTGAAAGCAAAAGTATCAATTATACGTGTTAAAAGAGTTAACATAATGCACCAAATTTATAGAAATTAAAGTAAGGTATATCTAATATTTGGCAACTAAAGGTATTGCTTATTGATTGTACCTTGTCAAAATTTACAATAAATATTGCACTTGGCACTGGTCTATCCATCTCCGTTACAGAAGATCCCACACTGTCCATGTCAAATATGTAGGAGTACAGTCTTTGAAATACTGGTTCCACACCTGTTGCTTCAACTTCAAACAAAGGTACCTCCCTTCCAAACTCAGTCTGCAAGTTGTGGTAAGCTTTAGCAAGTGCCATATCCAATAAAAACAAAAGAAAGTGGCATACAAAAGAAAGGACAGCACAGTTACCTCTCTTGCTTTTCCTGCAGGAACCATTGCTTCTTTCAGTGCTTTCTCAAGTGCAATTAGTTCAGGCTGCCCGGCCTACAGTGAGAATTAGATTTTAAATTATTAGAGTTCATATCTAGCTGTTTGTACATGATGGCCTATACAAAGAAACAGACAATGACATTAAAAAGAATTTGTGACTGTAGAATATGCTTCAACAAAAATACCAAAATAGCACAGTCGTAATCAACCCATAAGATTTCTAAAGTACAGTTTGATTCTCAAACAAAGCCAACTGGTAATTCTTTACAAGGGTATTTAGTTCATCTATACAAAAGCTCATTGTTTCTTCCTCTCTCGGCCTTCCAAGGATGGGAATTCAATCTCGACTATTTTTTCTCGAGTATAGAAATACGAACATGATCAAACTTTCATCAGTTGTTATATGGTTTGAAACCTTTAACTTTGGATCTATTGGTATAAATTTCTCCATACACAGTACTTAAAAATAATAGGAAGAAAAATAAAATAAAAATCTTCTTAAGTTTATAAATAAGTTAAAATTAGGTTTTTGGAGAAGTTAATATGAAAAAACTTCCCCAAATTAACTTATAAATAAGATGATTTTAGGAAAGCTCATTTCATATTTTTATCTTCCTATTTTCATCTCTTATAAGTGTTTACGAAGAAGTTTAACCAAACAAATCTTTTATAATATGCATTTCAAGAAAGCACCGGGATCTCCTCCAACCAACGTGCTCTGCATTTCAATATTCCACAACTTGACCTATGCTAAAATTATCCAATTTCAGACCAAAACATCGGTAATTAGAACTCTACCGATTCGCTTAACTCAACCTTCCCAAACTAGCAGACCGCAGAGTCACAGCTAAACAGTAACCACCACGCTAAAGCTTGGGAATCGCATTTCACTTTCAATCCAATTCAATCAGCAAGCAAACAGGGATAGTGAAACAACAATTAGCCTAAATAGAGTACAAGGCATAGTAAACGTGGCTTACATGAAATGCATTATAGACCATGTGATGCTCAATATCAAGTAGCTCCCCGGTCTCCAGACACGAAGGTCTGTGAGCTGGAAAGCTAGTTTTGAGAAACTGTTCCAATCGATGCGCGTCGATATTGTATCTGTAACCTCCGTCTCCGTTGAAACCAATCAGAACCACGTTCACTTCGAGCGGAACTTGAAAAGGAACCTACACAAACCACAAAAACGTGAATTAACACATCAATTAATTGGACTTTGATGCTGATTTTAATTTCATGGGGAAAGAAGTGACCTCGGCGCGAGAATGAAGCATGCGGCGGACGTCGGATCGGACGCTGTCGCGGACGTCGTGGAAGGCGCCGTGGTGCCACTGAGCGTGGCCGGGTTCTCTCCGGAACGCTTGCGGCGCCGACTCGGACTGAGTCAGGAGAAGACTCAGCAGAGCGAGTAGGAGCGAACGAGGCGCCATTACCTCGCTCGGCTTTGTGGATTCAGTTCAGGAATGTGAGAATTGTTAGTGATTTGATTGAAATAGGAACATGTGTTGCTGCAACAGCCAGATTGTGAGGAATTACTTAGCCATTTGCGAAGCTTGCACAACGACTATGCTCAGTGTGCTTGGGGAGTCCACTCGCCGGGACCTGATGCCTGCCAATTTCAACAATGCATGTTCTGCAACGACAATAACCATGTTTTGGATCCAATTCAATGCTTTTCGTTACCGGCCCAAATTCTGGATTGGGTCGGACCGGTCCATCCAATATTCATCAAAGGCTTTTTGCTTCCTACACCCCATGGTTATTACCTGCACCTTCATTACTATCACTGTGTTTTCTTCTTATTCTTTACACCCACATGCCCACTATATCCTTGTTGTCTCACGATAAAAGTGGCAACATTAATTCGTCGAGAACCTTTACGAAGCCTAAAGTCTCCACCTGGAAGATGGCAGGAAGGGGGAGAAAGAGAGAGAGGGAGAGAGCAAAATGTTAGATTTGTCAGGTTTAGTAGAGATTATACAGCAAAAATAGTTTTTTTTTTTCCTTCTGTAATGTAACCTTTGGATTGTTCAATCGGTCATGTCATGTTTCTTGATTATTCAATCCAGAAAACAAACATGAATGTTTTATATAGTATCCTGAAAAACTTGTTTTAAAAATTTTGTTCCAAACTTCATCCAAACCATGGTTTTCCACTCATGTTTTAAATTTTAAAAATTATTTTTTTATAATTTAAGATTTTTTTTATATATTTTAAAAAAGATTGATCGTAGACTGGCCCATTTGGTTCACAGTAAGTACAAGACTGGGCTGGTCTAATTAATAAAATTATGTTAACGGGTTACTTAATTAAAATTGCATCATGGTTTTCTAATTAAAAAACAAAATATATTATATTTATATTCCTTTGTTTCAAGATAAAATTATTTTTTATTTTGCGTCGACTTAAATGGTCTTTGTTTAGTACTAACAACATGGAATTATAGTCTTTCAATGTTTTTTTTTTGTTAATTTCTTTGTTTCTATTTTGTTATTTTATTTTAATATATATAAAAAAAGAATGATTGAAAAAAAAGAGAGTATAAAACGTTCTAAGACGAATTGACATCTGACCTAAAACGGAGTGGTCTATAACTGTAGCATCGAAAAAAAGAGATTATAGAACGTTTGAAACTTATTTACTCGATTTCTTGAATACATAAAATATTGCACAATGATCCAATCCATAGAAAAAAAGAACTTTTAAACACCTCTACATTATCTCCTTAATGCCCGAGTAGAACTATATTTATCAAATAATTTTGTTTTAAATCTAATAGTATGTATACATGCTATGTTGTAATTTAGTTTTAAGGCCCCGATAATATAATGTTTTCTTGTAGTATTATATTTAATAATAGTTTTAAAGTCAAACACGTATTATTTTTTTATTGATTAACAATATATAAATTATTTTCGGAAAATACACTGAGTAGGGGTGGAGAAAAAACCTAAATTGAACTAAAACTATCAATAATCAAACAAAATTAAACTAAACTGTTTAAATATGTACTAAACTTAAACTAATTTTTAAAATCAAATTTAAAACTGTTCTATAAAATAGTTTATTGCACTATATGAACTTAAAACATTTTTGAACTTAAAACATTTTTAATCTTTCTTAGATGAATTAGTGTCAAATTGAACTGTCAATGGAAAACACAAAAAAATTGACATGTTTTGATGTAATGGCCAGGAAGATTATATACCGATACAGTAATGTTAAGTTTTGAATAACAAGTTAAGATCACCAAATTTGTTTTACTTTATTCCAGTTTTCTGTGTATCAAAATTTTAGTACTTGTATGGGTGAATTTATTGAAAAATGTTAGAGGGTTTAACTATCAGTATTATTTTAAATTGAAATTAAAATTTTATTTTCACAACAAAGAATGAGTGAAAGAGAAAATAATGAAAAAGGATTCAAAATCGGTAAAAATCAATTTAATTTCATTTAAAATACAGTTCCATTTGAAATAGTTAAAAAAATAATTTAGAGAACTAAATAAATATTTAGTTTAGTTTGTTGAAACTATTTTGTAGTTCAATTTATTTTGAATGAACTATTTTCTGAATTTGTTTCAGTTTTTAATAGTTTAGTTGAGTGTAGTTTTTTTTACGACTCCTAGGAACTGTACCCCACCAAATTTATTTATATATTATCTATGATATTGTGCTGTTTTACATTCCTACGCAAAACTTCTTAATTGTTAGAATTCTGCGTGACGAGTGTGTTTAACCGAACTTTTCCTAGCCCAATACCTTCATCTTCTTCCTTAAGTTTGCTGCAAAAGGTTTTAAGCGGATTGCAAATCGAAGACTTTTGTGAAAACTATTGATGTTGGATGAAGGGCACTAGTAAGAGGTCATTATTGAAGTATATTCAGAATTTAGGATTCTCTGTAGTTTTCTTCTCCCCGTCTTGAATCATTGGGTCTTATGCTTGTATAGGCATTTGTATGGTTTGGACAAAATTATAAGTGTGCGATATGAGCATTCCTGAACTGATTTTATCCTTTAAGAACACCATAAGAATTTCAATTCCTTTTGATCGTGTCTGCAGTGCCTCGACAACAAAATAAGACCAAACTATAACAATGTTATTTAACGTCATCACTCTTTATGACCAAAATAATATTTAAAAACTAAAAGATATAAATGTAATTTAACTAAATATCAATAGAGATGACGATAAATAGAAGTATTATTTTACCCAAAAAAATTAACCAACTCAATAAACCCCTTTACGTCACAAACTAAATTAGCCAAATATAACCCAAATTAATTTATATCACAAATGATATATTTTAACCTGACCTATTTTAAGGACAGACCCATCCGACCAAGCACGTTTAGACAAATATAATAAGGAAGCATAAGTATAATTTGCTTCAATTGTTTTACACAGGTAGTGTAAGAAAATGAACCTATAGTATATCAAACACAGTAAACAACCCTTTCAAGTTCTAGTCCCACAATATATATTTGAAATTTTATGTAATTGCAGATTGAAAATGCTTTTTAATTCGGGCTAACAACTTGAGGGCAGTATTACATATGAATTTTCTACATCATTTGTCGTCAAATAAATTTGAATTTGAACTCAATGAACATACTGCTTGATTAGCTTATATGAAGCCAAAAAAATAAATAAACAAATAAATAAAATCCAGTGTTTGGGGTAAAACTATAAGGTTAGAAAAGGGAATACGATATTTGTGTTTTGTTTTTTATTTTTTTTCTCTTGACGAATAAATTTCTAACAATATGTTATAACTTAATAAATTGTAGTGCCTCAGAATGATGATGTATGTGGGTACTAGAAGCCAAATGTGCCACAGCAATGGCATATTGAAGCAAGGTGTACCTACGAATTGGGCGTATCTTCTTCAGGTATGGCAAAAACTCGTACAAGACTGCTTACTGCTTACAATTACAAGTCAGTGATCGAGAGCGCTTCGAAGTGAAAGTGCCGAGTCTAGCACTGTGCCTCTGGAAATAAGGTCGTGGTTTAAGAATAAAACAATAACAGATATATCATCATGAAAATGGCGTCGAACCTTCTTGTCAATCTTACGCAGATCTGAATACCGCATTTCACGTTTTCTTGCTGCTTCGTGAAGGGCAGCCTTTATAAGTCTCTTCGCACTACCCTGCATGCAGAAATACAATTTGAGTGACTAGGCTAGGGAATCAGCAAAATCAACACAGGAAGAAGAGACAACACCAAATGAATTCACAGAATAAAACCATCCACACATTCCTGTCTATAACACTATGATTTGAATTTTAAAATAAAATCAACTTATATACATATATATATATATATATATATATATATATATATATATATATATATATATATATATATATATATATATCAATTTTTGGGAAAATTAGATGACTTCTTTTGTCAAAGTTAAAGGCATAAGTTTAGTTAAAAGAGAAACTCAATTCATTTTGCCTTTTTATTTTCTTCTCATATAAATACTCAAATAGTTACGAAAAAATTTATTCAAACAAAGGCTTGGTATTCATACCTCGCAACAAAGCCTTAGCAGAAATATTCAGTCATAATAAGTTGCACAAAAGAACAACTTCGTGAAAGGAAAGAATGCAGGAGATAAATTCATCATAGGAACGTATTAATGAATAACTATAAAGTCATGATAAAATGCAAATTTAAATATCATCAAAAGGAACTGGAACAAATAGGAATCTGGCAAACTCCTGATAAAGGAATAACAACGAACTAGTAGGAATTGTAAAGCTTATGACTTCAGCAAAGGTACAGACAGACAATTATTCCATTCACTGTTCATGCTCTTCTACACAAAATCAAATAAACCAAAAGCAGTCATTTTAATCGGATATAAAGACATGTGGGAACTAAAATTGAAATTAAGGATCAAAGATGTATGGGGGAATTTAAAAAACTTGTCCTGACCAACATGTAAACCACGTAATGAATATTATAGATCCTCCACATTTCACCAATGCGTGAAAACCGGACTAATCCTCATCCAATTATTGATGTAATCACCACGTTCAGTTTAAAAGATCCCCCCCACAACACACACACAGAGAACCATGCATTTCATTGCCATATGGGGAAAAAATAGAACAGGTAACGTCCATTACAGAAATAAGTAAAGAAAATCCAAACATGTGAAAAACAATCTTACCGCATGTGGGTTGCTGTTTACAATATCCACAGCTTTTTCATTACTTAAGTGCTCCCATAAACCATCTGATGCAAATATAAGGAAAGAATCATTTGGTTGGAGAGGATGAGAAAGAATACTGGGATTAGCACTCAGGATAGGCATGTGCATCGGTTCAGGAAGTCTGAATTTTGCATTAAGTGGTTCCCGGTTAAATTGTGCATGTTTCAAATATACGTCACCTATAGATCTAGAAACCTGCACCAAATACAATCAACGGGAATTGATGTGATATTGTCAAGTTTTGATGCGAGGAAGTAAAACAAATAAAAATAATAGTTAAGACAGAACCTTGGGATGACTTGTGAACTATTAACGATTGTGTATATATACGCAGACACACACATAGAATTATATATATATATATGACTTCAACAATAAAATAATGCAGAGGATAAAACTGGAAAGCATATTGGCTGTCTTTCATATGAATGCAATACAAATCAATGTAAAAAAAAGAATATTGAATATTATATGGCAAATGTAAATGTTTCCTTCCATTTATATGATTTGGTTTAACCACACAAAACAAGACCTTTCAGTTTCAATATCTGCATCTCTTCTGTATAAAGAATGGAAAACAATAAAGAAAATAATGAATGAATCAATAAATGTTTGGCCAGGTTCACGCTAGCACTGCTTTTTATATGTGGAAGGTAAGAGGTTCTGACTTCTGAGAGGACACAAGTTTAAAAATTACCTGAATAATGCCTTTTACTCTCCACACTCCATGTTTGAGGACAACAATTTGAGGATCATGAGGATGTGTTTCTTTAAGTTCCTCTCTAACAGCCTCAAGATTTGCATTGTGTTCCGTAGACAGCTGAATTGCAGCCATACCTCCAGTGTTGCCAACTTTCTTACCCAATACAACACGGGAATCTCCAACGTTTGCCACAAAGAGGGTCTGTTGAAATATCACTCCAACTAGACAACAGGTCCCAGCACTCGCAATTTGAGGTCGAGTATTCCAGGAACCTGACACGAGGGCCGTGTATCCCTCTTCCGTCTGGCGAAATGCTCTTTCAATTGTCTCCGTTGTCACAAGCCCGTGTGAGTCAGCTGATGTTGCTGCACAGACAAGAAATCTGAGACAGCTAGCATAAGAACCGTTTCTTTAACAACAGAACAAGACAACAAGGAAACCAATCCCCAACACTCATACCCCATGAAGGAACCAAAATTGAAGGCATAATGCTCCACCAAAACAATGGGCCTTCAACACAAAAATCGAGACTCCAAAACACTTTAATAACTAATTACAGCACCATGTACCAGGGAATCCGAATCCGTTTAAAGCCAATAAAAATTTACATATAATTCACCTATTAAATCGATTTACGATAAAAAGCCAAAACAAACCATAAAAAAGAAAAGGAAAAACTAGCAAACAGTATCTATCTATTGTCCTGAATGTTCAGCTGTACTTGGTTCCTGGAAATCTCAGACTCATAAAGACCAACGTGAAAAATAAAAGTATAAAAGCACTTCCAAAAAAGGTTCATGAAAAAGCAAGCTGATGAAAACCACTGGTAACAGTTACTACCACTGCTACTCGTGATTCATGAAGAGACGATCACACCAAAAACGTGGCCGCATTAAATCCAAACAGCAAACACCGAGAAAGTGAAATATATAAATAAACAATTAAACAGACAAACGAAACCGCGTCTATAAAGTCAGGGTTCCGAATGAAGAACCTTGAAAATGGCGAAACAAGTGATCGCAAACGTATCTGGAGGCGTCGGGCCCTCCGTGACCGTCGTATATTCCGACGAAGGTACCGAGAGGACCGGACTCGATCTGGCTCTGGTCTTCGAGAACCTGGTTGGCCTGAACGACGGCCATGGAGAAATCGCCGGAGGCATATTTTCCGACGTCTCGGAACCAGAGCAAGCCGTCTCTGCCTTCTCTCCCGGCGAAGGTGCTACCGATAACTCCGACGGAATCGAATCGATCAGCATCGCGCCCGAACGGCTTCCAACACAGCGAGAACAGATTCATCAATGCAAGGAGCATACCACATCGCTCGGAAACCCTAACCCTAAGGCCCCCAACGCCGGAAGAACCAAGTTCGCTCCGATCCTCCGAATCTGAGTGGGGAAGGAACGGCTAACGCGGAGTTTATGAAGAATAAAAAGAAAAGGGGGAAAAGAAGAAGATAGGTTAAAGAGGCGCAGGGTAAGGAGGGGGCGCACGTTAGAGTTGGGTGGTGGCGGGGTGTGTTCGGTGGTAGAGGAACATGAACGGGCTCATTCTCTTGTGGGGAGAAATGGTGTGGGGAAGACTCTGTTTGCTGATGTTATTTTCGATGCCTTTCCTTTTTTCCTTTTTCATAAAACCAAATTCCATACTTTAGTTGGGTTGGGACAAACACCTTCACTTTCTGTCTTCCCCACAATTTTCCTTTCTATTTTTTTATTTTTTATTTTTTCTTTGATTTAATTTTATCTCAACAGTTTTTAGTTAATATAAACCATTTTTAATCAAAGATTGTACCATTAACAAACTCCTTTCAAAAAAACAAATTTAATTATCACTTTTTAATAACAATCAAAACAGGCGTTTAATTTAGTAGATATCAATTAATACCTTTCTATTATTGATTTAACTTTATTATAAATTATACAATTCTATACTTTTAATTTAAGGAGTCTCACTTGTGATCTTTTTAAATTGTTAACAAATGTATTCAGAATGTTATTTTTACTTTTACCGTTTAAGTTTATATAATTAAAATTAACTTTAGTTCACATCTATTAATCTTTATGCCTCAGCTCGATGTAATGAAAAGTAATAAAACTTGGAAAAATGAATAGTAAAATATTAAAAAGTACAAAAAACACTTCAGGGTTAAACTTCTTTTAATAATGGTACAGAGATATACTGAAAAAATTACTCAATGAAGTTAAATATTAAAGTTTTTTTATATGTGAGTAAAAGGAAAAGTTATAATTTTACATTATAATTGATTATGTTATATAAATAATTACTTCTGTATAATATAATTAATTAAGTTTTCATATGATTGAATGTAAATTATAATTTTTTTATTAATTAGTAGTATTTTATTATAATATATATTTCTATATTGTAATAAAATAAAATAAAATTAAATTCTGATATTTTGTAAAAAAAAAATTATTTTTTGTTTTAAAATATTTTTTGTTAGACTTTATAATAATTTTTTTTAATTTTAATTTAAAGTGTATTTAACTATAATTAATACTTTTAAAATTTATTTTACAATATTACATAAACTGACATGTATTGTTTTCTAATGTATTGTTTTCTAAATTAGGTATTGATTTGTAATAGAATAAAGTGATAATAAATGAGAGGAGTTTATATCTTCATTTAATTATATATATTTTTATATTATAATTCAATTAAATATTTAATAATGATATTAAGAAGTTGATTTTAAACATAATTTAATTTTATATAATTAATTTAGTGAGGTTTAAACTTACTTATATATTATGAATTTGTTATAATTTTAGTTAATGTAAGATTTCCAACACATCATTCTTATCTTGAGGAATGATACAAGACTCACCAAATATAATTAACTTTGAAACTATCTTAATAAATAAATTTGATGTCTAACTCAATCTCACAAAATCAACTTATAAAATGAAATTTGTATCTATTTTAAATTTATCTTGTTTTTAATTGATTTGAGATATTCAATGGTTAAAGTATAATGAGAATAAGTATAATTAATAAAAATATTATTTTAAAAAAATAATTTAAAAGTAACTTGTTGTTTATCAAAATGTTTCTGATTATAAATATATTTAAGTATATCTACTAAATTAGAACAACAATAAAAAAATATTTTAAACCAGTGATAACACTAATGCAAATGACGCAAATAAGTAAACACATTAACTTATATCATTTACCTATTAACAACTTGTATTAAAATGAATTTGTATGTTGTAAATGCAACACCCCATTAAAACAAGCTATTTACATAATTGAAGAGTTAACAAATTTTATATTTCTTATTTGTTTAAATGGGTGAATAGGATTTAGGGTTTACATCAACATTAAAAACATTTTAAAGGAGAACATAATTAATAAAAAAATTATTAATATTTCTAATGAGATGTATTGGAAATAAAATGCACAATTTTTTGAGTGAAAAGCTTGTCAAAACTAATTTCATAAAAAATAAGATTAAATATTATTAATAGAAAAAATATTGTTCTGTATTATATTCAACTTATTATTTAAATATGAATATTTCTATTTTCAAATTTCAGAGTTGGTGAATTTAAATTTGATTTTTTCACCCTCCAATTATGTCCACTGATGTTTTAGTTTAGAAAAATAAAGTACGGTTTTGCAAGTTGGTTCATGTAGTTAATTAACGTTTGGAAAATATTGAGATTAGTGAGATATTAATTATAAAATTATTGTTAGAACAAAGTATGTAAATATTGAGATTAATTAGTGAAATATTAGTTATGCAAAGTTATTATTAGGACAAAGTATGTAAATATGGACTTTAACATATAAATAGTGAAGTTTTAGTTTAGCCTTTGAATAGATATCAATATTCAAACTAAACTCTTTATACGAGTTTGACTCGAGTGGATATAGTTTATGTAAAAATAGTTTTATATATTCTTTATCAATTATAAAAAATTAGCTCTTTATCAAGTAAAATGGGTCTTTTAAATAAATAAAATGGTGAAATCATCCTAAAAATATAAATAACAAATGAATTTAGTCCTCATATTATAATGATCGATCATATTAATCTTAAAAAAGAAAAAAACATTGTAGCTTTTACTTTAGTTTAATTAACTATCAGCTTAATATAAAGGTATCAACTTCTGAGATCGGTTGAAAAGAAGCTATTTAGAAATTATTTTATACATAAATTTTCAGTATATCGATGTAGGAGAATTTTTACGACATAACAGATTTAGGTCATTTTTGTAATCTCAATAATTACACAAAAAAATATCATTTCACATTTTTACTAAATGATACACATTAAACTTTAAAACTTTTTTTTTTCTAATAATTGTCTAGGAAAAGGTATGGTGAAAGTAGTTAACATGACTTCAGCTTGGAAGAAGATTATATAGAAATAAAGTTATTCTTTTCTTAATGATCAAACTATAATGTTTTATTCAAGTAATTATTTATACATAAAAAAATAATTATGAGCTGTTTCTAATATCAATTAATAATAAACTGTTATTAAACACCTAAAAAAATTGTAATAACAAGTACATTAATTTCATTAAATTTTTTAGAGTGTAACTTTATTTTGTACAAAGTGCATAAGTAAATTAACTGTAAAAAAATAATTAAATAATTCTCTTACTATTGGCTCATTAATTTATGGGTTTATTGAATATATGATTTTTAAAAAAACTATTGTAAAGATCACCAAACTTTATATACAGAAAGAGACTAGATGATTTGAGAGAAAAACACAGTGCACATGAATTTGATATGAGCCAAATTGACTCTACATATTGATTGAATACATAACAGTGTTAGCCACAGTGGATAAAACTGTTTAACTGAGAATCAAACAATTAATTAGTGTTAGTACAACATATAACTGACAAACGGTGGGATCTGTAACTGTAACTCTGTGGTGGACCTCATTCTCCATATCTCTCTGTATCTTAAAAAGTATAACTTTAATTTACCATGTAAAATATAAATACTTTTATAAAGATAAAAATTAACGAACTATGTATTTTATTTTATTAAATAATAAAATTATTTTAGTTTAATAAAAAGTGAAATTTCCTAATTAAAAATGACAATAGAAACAATTATAAAAAACTTGTATTCCTTTATAAAATGTAATCATGTATATAGATTTTTCCCTTAGGTTTCATTTATTCTAAGAAAAAATGATTAGGTTTCATTTAATCATGACAAAACTAAGAAGTAATGGTTTCTCTTCTAGTCCTAGACTCAAATCATAGGATAAGGTGATGGACATATAATTATATATATAATGGACAAAGACGCACTTGCCTTTGTCCCTCTATCTGCAACATAAGTTTGATGTCAACACCTAAACAAGGATTAGATGTAACTTGACTTGGAGTTATCATTATGTTCAGTGAACTGTGTAAGAAATGAAATTTACATCAAATTCTTGTCTTTTATTTGAACAATAAGCATAATTCCATGTTTCACTTTATTTCGCTTCCCATAATATTTGTTTTCTTTTATTTATATTTTTAATGTTTCTTAAACATTTTTGTAATGACGTCAATTAATATAAATAATCCATCTATAGCAATTAACGTATGTATATATGGCCAATATGGATATTTTTCGTTAACATGAAAACATATGTTTAATAAATATCTGCGATTCCAGATGTACGATGTTATCCCCAATGATAAAGGACAGACTTAACTGCTATCGAAACTACCAAATCAAAAGTTACAATTTAAGTTTTCAAATAATGGTTTAAAATATATTTAATATTTTTAAATCTTATTAAAATTATAAAATTTACCATATTTTTAAAAAATACATATTTATCAACTACATATTCTAAAATCAAGTTGCTTTAATTAATTAATTAATTAATTAATCTGGAAATGTATCACTAGTTTAATGGGGTTAGTTGTCTTTTTTAGTTCGATATGACCTCTCAACCCACCAAATCATTCGCACAAAGGTTAAATTGCGACCCCTCTTTATGATTGAAATTAAAATAAAAAATAATTTAAAAGATTCTTTATTTGTTATATATAATTTAAATGATACAAATATATAATTTCATGTGATTTAAAAGGTAATATTTATAAATTTTTAATTATTTATTATGATGAAATAATTTAATAGGTAATAATAGCAATCTTTTTTATTTCTCCTATTAGAAATGTTAATTACCCAACTTAAACTTAAAAAATGTTTAGAAGGTTAAGTGTGTTTTATTAGGATTATTATGCAAGTAGTTACTCTAGAATTAAATCATAGTTAAAATATTGTGTAACTGGATCAAACTAATTCTTATTCTTAATAATGTCATCTAATTACTGTAAACAAAAAAAATTTGCAGAGAATAGATAGATTCAAACCAGAGAAAGACACGACAATGAAATGAGGATTTGAATACTGCGAATAGGGTTTCAGGGTGGTGTAGGGGTTAAAAGAGGACTTTAAAAGGTAAAAAAAGTAAAAAAGAAAAGAAAAGAAAAGAATTTAGCTGTTTTTGACTAGAGGAATGACGGACACTACGGGGAACAGTCCCAATGTGACGTGGGATAAAAGAAAATTTACGCTTAACTCTTATGTAGAAGAAGTGTAACTCAAGAGAGAAAGAATTTTTATCTTTATTTTTTTTTTTAAAATTTAAGTTTCTCTTAAATATAAAAAATGAATAACATTTTTATTTGTATCAAATTTAAATAGGAGTGTTTAATCAATGAGTTTTTATTATAAATATAATAAATTTAAATAATATTTAATTTAATTTTATGCATAAAATTATTTGCAAAAAGTTAGCGGGAAATATTTTAGTTTTTCACTTATTACAATGTTATTATTTATAATTCCTTTTTATAAAAACTATCTAAAAAACAACTTATAACTAATGGGTTTACTGTGAGTTTTTTATTTGAAGAAAAATAATAATTAACATGTACGTAGATAATTTCACAATTATTAATAACTTTTTTTGCAAAAAAAAAAATATTACAAGAAAATTCCTCTTTGCTTGGGGAAAAAATTACAAAAAAATTGCATGTATGCAAAAAATATTAACAGAAAGATGTGCGTTTATCATAAGTTATAGTATTTTTTTTGTGATTCTTTTATTTCTAAGAAAAAATTATTTAATTATATAACTGATATAGACGTAATCAATTTTACAAATATTAAAAATATTTTTTTGTGAATAATTTTACTCCGGAGAATTTGCATGTATTTTTAGTGGATTTTTTTTTAAAAAAACTGTAGATATTTATTGTGAAAAGCAATTTACATGAAAAAGTGAATACATTTTTTGGCAAAAATTTTTAATAGAAAAATGGGCATGAAATAAATAATTTTGTAGCAGTGAAAGAGAGTCCGAGTCTCGTATATAATACCCTTACATCAAAATAAAAGTTTTAAAAATGATGTAATATAATAAAACTCATAAAATAAAATAAAAATTAAAACATCATAAAATCACTTTTGTTATAGAGATGCTCTAATATATTTGAAGGAACAACGACAAAAAAAAATGTGAAAACTCTTGTAATTTTTTCTCATAATTAAGCAAACATTTATTCATTATTAACTGTTAATTATGAAAAGAATTTAGATTATTTACACAAAGAGTAGTCAAATCATTATTAATAGTGAGCAATTAAACATTATCATCAAGAGTAATTTACAATCACTTAACAACTGAAAATAATAATATTTTATTAAATATGTAATATTCTATTACAAAAATCAGTTGTAATATAAGTATATTTTGTGAAAAGTCCGGTCAAACAATATTTACTCTTTGTTTTTAACACATGTAGAACGATGGGGTCCTTAATTTTTATCACAATTTTTTTTTTTTTACTTCTATTGTCACGGAAAGGTAGCAAAACTTGCTATGCAATAATCAACTTTTCTGTTCGTTCTTCAACTTTGAAGTATAAATTTTCCTTATTCTCCCAATCACCTTCCTCATAATTACCCTGTACTTTCTGTTAGGAGCATTACTTTTGCACAACCCATCTCTTTTCTCCATCCTCAACCGTTCCTCATCACTACCCAAAAACGCACCACTCAACACAAACGCCTCATAAAGTTGAGGATACAACATAACCAACGACTGCCTCAATTTCGCCGAAACCTTCACCTTCGACTTCGAACCGTCGCCGCCTTCACCGTAATGCCCAACACTCACGCGCCCGTTAGCGTAGTCGTCGCACGCGCTCAGAATGGCACGCGCCCGGTTACGGAAATGGGCCACGACGAAGGTTTGGAAGTTCCACGGCGGGCGGCGTAGCTGGCAGAGCATGGTCCTACAGTTGAGAGCGAAAACGGCTTCATTGTAAGCCTGCGACCTGTTCTTGAAGAATATGCGTCCGCCGCGTAAGAAAATCTCGGACCAATAGTCGTTGTAAAACGGCTTGTCGTTTAGAACAAGCGCTTGGATCGAGAGTAGCAACTGTAGCACGGTGGAGCCATGTGGGTTCCACATCTCGTTTCTTCTCCCGAACCACGTGTTGATTAGGCTCAAGCACACGTGGCCATTGCTGTATAAGTTCGGGTTGATGGAGAACCCGTAGGAGCGGTAATGGACATCCGGCGGGCTGGCCGGGTAATCGTGTGGGAACGCGATGTCGAAAAAGAAGAGACCGTCGTGGTAGGGGGTGCCGGCGGTGCCGACGATCGTTGCACGGAGCAAATCGATGCGTTTCTCGTATACGCTAACGTATATGGAATCGGGGAGGCTGCGGGCGAGAATTTTCCACTCTCTCATAATTCTCTTGTACACGTCACTCCCTACTTTTCGGAACTCCTCTGAGTCTGTAACTGATCTTAGGAAGTGGTGGTCGGTGTCGTCCGATACGACGTCGAAGCGTTCCATGTTGTTGTTATTGTCGGTGGCTGCTGCCATGTTGAGAATGGGAATCCGGCAACAGCTACGTGAGTGTCGCTGTTAAATACAGTGTGAGCAAGAAGCACGTGGCGGTTGATTCGCAATTTCAGCATTGAGTTGAACGAGTATCATCAATTCACCACGTGCTCTCTTACAGGTTTCATCATCCAATAATTTCTCCATTTGCCTCCTTGTGGTTAGGAAGGAAATAAAAGATGCTTGATATCACTTGTAAATTAAATAATTTTAATTTTCCACTTTAATTGATTTAATCTAATTAAATTGTTTCATTGTTTTTATTAATTTTATCACTTTTTTTGTCTTCTATAAGACATGTTGAACACAAATCTAGTAATTGTACACATATTGATTTACTTATATAAATACCACTAATGGTGGTGAATAAAGTGAGCCTCAATTAATTGATACTTAATAATGTATTTGAAAACTGATTCATAATGCATATTAACGACATAATCAACAATCATTAATACTCATAAATTGCAAGTGATTCTAAATTCCTTGATGAACATTAATTAGATAATCAGTGCTCATCAGTTATAAGTGAAACTTCACGCATTAATGAACATTAATTTGCATAATAAATACATATTAATACAGTACAAATTTTCTCTATTAAGTCTATGTGCCTTCACACACTTTAACGGTTGTTTAAAGTTGTTGCTTTTTCAACTCAATTATTTGAGTTGTTGTTTTTCAACTCAATTTCTATATATTTTTATGGGAAAGAGTAATCTGTATTTAGATTATTAATTCAATTTTTGAGTCTCTCTTTCTCTCTCTCTCTCTCTCTCTCTATATATATATATATATATCATTTTTAACCCTTTTTTCTTATGATTTTTAATTTATTAATTATTTTATTTCAATTTCTTAGACTAATGTTTTTAAAAAATATTTTTTTATAATACAAATAATGTTTACACTATCATATAATGAAAATTTGTCACGTTTGATAAATTTATCTCATGAAAAATTCTCATATCCTATCTATCATAACATTACGTACTATTAATGTATAAAAATAATCTGATGTTATTTTTTTAAAAAATAGCACTGATCAGACGTACCTAATTACCCATATAATGTTTCAAATAATTATACTTTATCAAGATAAATTAAATAATTACATTTAATAATTTATTTTAAAATTATAAATTATATGTGGCCAAAGTTGTATTTGTCAAACTACTTATTAATCTTACCAAACATACTTTAAATGATATACCAGGCAACTTCGATGGTTTTAACGTCAAAAATTTTCATTGCATGTATTAAAGAAAAAGTATATGATTACATTTTAATATTTTTTAAAATTTTCTTAAAGTTTAAATTAATTCAAATAAAAATGTAAAAAAGAAAGTTACAAAAACATAGAAAATATATCTCAGTATGTTCATTAGAACACCACTATTTCATCCCGAACCATGAAAATAAAGAACACCTAAGATATGAAAATGTAACTCTTTTGTGAAAATAAAATATATTTTAATTTTTTTCATAATTTTCTGCACGCATGAGAGTTCATAGGTTATTTTAGATGTTAAAAAAACATTAACGATGAATATTTACGAATTTTACAAAGAGTTGTTTTCTCTTATAACATTTCCTTCTCTACCAAGCCATAAGCTTCATCTTTTTTTATCCAATCATTTATCTCATGTATTATTTTCTTTTTTTATTGTGAATATATACAAAGACCTCCCTATTTTAATTTTTTAGGTCTTTCTTCAGCCTATGAGGATAAATATTCCATTAGTAGTCTATTCCATTTTCTCGTAATAAAATCCTCATATCTCCTATTTGTATGCTATATATCCAAAAGTATAGGAGGTGGGTCCCTAGTTAACTAAGTTCGATTTATGGTCATACTAAAATTCAATCTAATCTACTTTTAGATATGCCGTTTAATCCATACCAACTAAATATTCTTATATTCTTTCAAGGATTAAAATATCTAATATTTCTATATTTTCTCGTAAGCTCGTCCTCCCAAAGCTTAATATTTCCTCCCACATATTTCTCTTTTGACTAAATTCAGACTGTTAATTGTAACCGGTTGATCATATCCTCCCCATTTCCCTTCTATTATAATCCCTCTATTAGTATTTATTCTCTCACATTTAAATTTATTTTTGCACCAAAGAGTTAGTAACTCTCCTGCACCATTTTTAGCTGCATAATGAAACCAATGACTTTGACCCATCATCAGTGGTATATGCTCCCTTGGCATCAAGCACATAGTCTGAGTGATTAGATTATGTTATTATCTTTTATTCCATTAACCATGAGTAAGATCCACATGCATGAAATAGCTACACAAATAGTTTTGTTTTTCGTCCAAACATTTAACTTATTTGAATTAAGTTATGACTAGAACAAGTTTCTTTAGATAGAAGTTTGCAAATTAACTTGATTATACTATGTACTTTTATATCGGTTATTTTAGATATTTATATGAAATTTTATAAGGGTCATTTTAGATATTTACATCGATTAATGAATTAAAATAAATGTTATTAATGTAGAAAGTTCAATTCTCATTTTTTACTCACTAAAAATTGCATTCACCTACAGCAAAAATTTATATATAGTGAACAAAATTTGTATAAGATTGTAGATAATTTATATATAAATATTAGATTTTACATACGATTATTATTATACTTCTATTATTACTAATTTTATTATTAATAACATACATTATTATTAATCCCAAAGTGTTGAGAGAAGGATTTGAACCTAGGTCTTTCAATATTCATACAAAAGTCATTATCATTAGACTAACATCAACTTTGCAATCATATACTCATTGTTATTATTCTTGTTATGAGTCATGTTATTATTATTTTTGTCAATATTAGTAAGTATAATATTAGTAGTACTAAAATAATAATAATATTATCTTTAATATTAATAATAATAGTAATCATATTAATAATCATGTTAATATTAATATTAATTATAATAATAATATTAATAAATATAATATCAAAGTAATATTAATAATACTAATACTATTATTCTTAATAACATTAATATTAATATTAATAAAATTAATAATAATAATAATAATATTATTATTAATATTATTAGTATTAAAAATAATAATA